>Ga0316204_10000172_pt1 | contig 270829 bp, 357 predicted proteins | sample 6monrhotite_MG_2_FD_205661 | JGI IMG/M metagenome (GOLD analysis project Ga0316204, IMG submission 205661) | Microbial mat bacterial communities from mineral coupon in-situ incubated in ocean water Damariscotta River, Maine, United States -... | ecosystem: Environmental > Aquatic > Marine >... | reverse complement strand
GGATGGTGGTGGTGGCTTCACCGTCAATGAGGTTGATTGTGTGTGGGGTGAGGTTCACGAACATTGGTGCTCTCCTTGACGTGGTTGTTACGGGCACAATCAGGGGCGGAAATAAAAGGGCTGACCGCCGGTCAGCCCTTTTGGGCCGCTTTCAGTCGTTGATGAGGAGGAGGTTGAGGTCGCCGCTGCGGAACCACCAGCCGGCAATTTCTGCGTCCGGGGTCATGTCGTTGCGGGCGAAGGTGAACTGGCGGATCTCGCCCGTGTGGTGGGAGAGGACGACCGGGTTGGCGGGCAGCGGGCGACCGCGCACGAGGCCCAGCGTGCTGGCCTCCGCGCTGAGGGTGCGCGTAGTCGGGTTCCAGGCCATGTTCTGGGTGTTCAGCATCGATTCGCTCCTCCGCGCCGGGGCGCGGGTGGGGGTTCACCCTCATTACGGGCGAATTCAACGACGGAAATCAACCGCGGGCCCAAAATCCCGAAAACCCCGCCCTGGAAGGGGCGGGGTCGCGGCAGGCAGGGGGACTACTCCCGAGGGGAGTAGTCCTCTTCGGTGGCGAGGGGGTAAATCCGCCCATCACCCGCGAACCCGATGCCGTCCTCCCCCAATTCCCGCTGAGCCTCTCCGAGCAGGTAGGTCGGCACCCTCACGTAGATGAAATCGTGATCGCGTTCCACGCGGCTGCCCGCGACCGACTGGATGCGCTGTTGCCACGCATCCGCATCTCGGATGTCGTCGCAGTAGCGATACAGGGTCAGAGTAGGTATGTCATCAACCACGGCCACGGCTTCTCCTCTTCGATGAGCCCTGGTGGGGTTCGAACCCACGCACTTCCCCGGCACCTTCCACCGGACAGGACCCTATCCCAGCCCCCTCACCGTCTCGCGTTCACGGGGGCTATCGGGCACAACAGTTTTCCCACACGGATTCACGTGCTCACTTCATGGCCGCCTCCTTCAAATTGGTTTCCCTTCGGACACTTCGACTTACGGTGCGGTCAAGCCCCCAGCTCAACCGGGACCCAGACCGGCATCTTGTCCCCGCCCTCCGCGAGGTCCTCAGTGTCGTAGACGAGTGCGAACATGGTGGGATCGTACTGGCCCCAGCCGGGAAGGGTCACCAGCTCGTCCACGCGGGTGAGAGCGCCGCTCGGGTTCCACGCCTCGTACTCGGTGCTGCGGCACAGAGGCAGCTTGCGAATAACGTGGATGTCGCCGTCAGGGACATCATCCTGGGTCACCGCGTTGCGGAGCGCAGGGGCACGGGAGGCCGGGAAGAACACATCATCCGGGGCGTGCTGGGTCCAGAGGCGGAACGCCACGTCAGCGGGGACCTCGCCCACCAAGGTGTCGATCTCTTCCCCGGACTGGCGCCCCGCGACGTAGGTGCGGTGGTCATCCGAGAAGTGGCTGTACCAGTTGTGGCCCTTGAGTGCTCGCTCCAGGAGTGCAACAGGGTCCGCCTGGAGGGCTGTCTCCTCAGCCCTCCAGGCGTTGGCCTTCTCGAAGACGTCCTCGATGGCTTCTGCTGCTGTGGTCCCGTTCCCCGCGACGGTGCGGCTCACGGTGCCCACCGCTGCCTGCATCTTGCAGTCCCACTCGCCGGTCTTGGGGACGAGGACCGCCAGGGCGATGGCCTGGGACTCGTTGACGCCGACCTTCGCGCGATCGTTCGGGTCGGTGAAGTTGAGGGGGACGACGCTGCGGTCCCGGAGGACCAGGGCTCCCTCGCGAGGACCGTGCTTGGAGGTGAACCAATAGAAGGCTCGGCGGATAGGGTTCATAGCGGGCTCCTTCAGTTGCAGAGGCGGTTGTAGAGGGCTTGGGACTCCCAGCGGTCGTGCAGCTTCAGCGGGTGGAAGCTGCCGACCACATCCTTGTAGCGGCTGTCGGAGGCATGAACGATGCAGCCTCCGTACATGGGGCCGATGCCACCCTGGTCGAGAACGGGGCGGGCGTAGGGCGGATACACGTCGGGGTTGGGACGGTGCACCACCAGCAGCGGGCAGACGCCGGCAGCGAGATCTTCCTGGACCTGCTCCTCCGAGGGGTGCTCTCGGTAGAGGGCGAACTTCTTGAAGCGTGCCGAGACCCCACCGTTCGAGGCGTTGCCGAGGTCGCTGGAGAAGAGGTTTACGCGAACACGGTTCGTCATGAGGACTCCCTTTAGTCGTTGAGCCAGTCGAAGAATTCCCCGAGCCCTGCACTCAAGGCTGCATGGCGGAGGGAAGAGATCTCGGCGTAGAGGTCGTTCCACGCCGCAGGGTTGTCTTGCTCTGCCACCGGGAGGCAGGAGAGGTTTTCGAAGGAGCGGGCGAGGTCCAGTGCCCGCTCTTGGAGCCGCTCTGACACAACCGGCACAGCACCCAGGTCGACATCGTCGCCGAGGATACCAGCGAGGTCCTTGAGGAAGTCAGGCATTTAACTCTCCGAGAGTAGAAGCAGAAAGCAAAAACAGATCTCCCGGTGTCCGGAGACACCGGGAGAGGGAAGCCGTCAGGACAGCAGGCGGCGGACCCGGTCGACGGACAACTTGTAGCTTCGGCCGTTGACGCCGTGCTGGCAGATGATGGGGTACTTGGAGTTCCGGGGCTTGATGTCCACTACGGTCAGGAGCGAGCCCCGGCTGACGATCTTCTGACCCCACCAGTCGGGGCTTGCCCCGACCCGACTGGCGTTGGAGTCGAAGTCGGAGGGCTTGCCTGTGTTCTGGCCTTCCAGAACGATGCCGGTCATCTTCCACTTGCCCCGGAGGGTGTTGGCGCGGGTGTCGAAAACGACACCACCCTCCGTCCGGAACTGGAGGGCGTGCTTGGCGGCAACCTGCTTGAGGGCTTCCTCGATGTCGGCGTTGATCTGGGAGGCGCGGGACTTGGTCATGGCTACGACGGTCATGAAAAGGCTCCGATGTTGTGGGGTGGTGGGTGCGTAGTCGTTACGGGCTGGGCGGTCAGCGGAAATCAACCAGGGGCGATGCTTTTCAAATTTCGCCCCGCCCGCGTACCCTTCGGACCCTCCCCTGACCCGGCGCGTTGCGGTGGCACCATTCCGCGAAGTGGAAGCTGGCATCTTCCATCAACTCTGCGCCGAAGTATACGGTCGCGCTGGCGTTGCCGGAGGTCGTCTCAACGACCTCATCGACCGGCCCTTTGTTCAACCCCCAGGTGTGCTGGTGCCAGCCATCCAAGTAGGTGTAGGCATAGCCGAGGACGATGGCGTCGATCTCCCCACGCTGGAACATCCTGCTGACGTTCCAGTGGCAGTGCCCGTTTGGTCCGTGGGCCTGGAGCACGCGCACTTCTCCGGGGAGCCAGGTCTCTCCCGCGCCCAGGATCATCTCCAGGTCCGGGTCGCGTTCCATCTGGGCGCGGGCGTGCGACGAAACAAAGCCGGCACGCACGCCCTGCAACCGGGCAAGGAGGCGTTCCAGCAGCGCGCGGGAGGGGGCGGGGGAAGGCTTGCTTGGCCGCTGCACTGTCATCGGGACTTCTCCTGGTAGGCGTAACCTCCGGTGGGGGAACCTCCGCGCATGGCCTTAGTGACCCAACCCTGAGCAACAAGAGCATCCAGGGCTGCGCGGACGGCGGGCTCGGGGGCGTCAATAAGGCCGGAGGGATCGGTCAGGGACTCACCCCAGTGAACCTCCCGGCCGTCGTGCCCCACGTAGGCATCGGGGTCCCGTGCCAACTCGCGGGGCACGGCGCGCATGCCGGGAATGTGTGTGTGGTAATGGCGCATCAGCACCAAAACCTGACCTTCAAGTTCGGTCATGGCAGGATCCTTAGATTACAGGTTCACCCTCATTACGGCAAAATCCAGCCCCCGAAATCAACCGTCGAGCCAAATTGCGAAAACCCCCTCCCGCAGCGGGAGGGGGTGGGCAGTATCCGATCAGATGTCGTAGCCGCGCGCTGCCGCGCAGGAGCGCCACAGCTTGGCTGCGTCGCACTGGCTGTCGGGGGCGACGGTGGCCAGCGCCTTCGCGCTGAGGCGATAGTCGTTCCCGCGGTAGTAGCCGGGGATCTGGGGGACCTTCTCGATCCAGCCGTCGCGGAGGAGCACGTTCATCGTCCGCGTGGGGCAGGCGACCGCGAAGCAGTGCTCGTAGGTGCCCTTGTCCCGGGAGTACAGGGTCTTGATGCGGCTGAACGTCTTGTTCGAGTCGACCCGGCCGAAGGCGTCCGCCTTGAAGCAGAAGGAGAGGGCGGCCAGGACCTCGCGCTGGGTGGAGGTGAGGGGCTTGTCGATGGTCTCGGTGGCGGCGAGGGCAGTCATGGCGTACTCCGGCGGGTTGGTGAGGTGCAGAATCACCCTCATTACGGGCAAAATTCACGCTCGAAATCAACCGTCGAGACAAAATCCTCTATTCTTCGGAGGTCCAGTACAGACCCCACTCGACCCGCAGGGATTCCTCGGCCTCGAAGTTTCCCTGCTCGGCGCGGGCGAGGGTCTCCCTAAGATGCGCCGTCTTGGGGTGGTCTGGGGCCAGGGACAAGACGAGCTCGACGGCCTGCTCGGGGGCCTGGCTCCACAACCCCCGGAGCAGGAACCGCTCGCGAAGGCCAAGCATCGTCGCAAGGCGGAGGCTCCGGTTACATTGGCCGGGCGTTCCGTGGAGTGCTCGGAGGAGCATGAGAGTCTCCTATTAGGTGGGAAAAGGTCCCGGCGGGAGTCGAACCCGCACGCTTCCCCGACACCACTGTCGGACAGGACCTGTCTTCCCCACCCCCTCACCGTCAAACCGTTCACGGGGGTAGGTAGCCGAACCTATCGGCGTCGGGCAGGCAAAAGGAACGTGGCCTGCCAGCACTCACTGAGGTTCACCGGACCTCCCCCTTCTGGGGGAATCTGCCCTGTCCCCCAGAAGGGGGAGGGGGAGGGGGGAGTTGAACCCCCGACTTCCTCAGCGCACACAAACTTTACGGGAGGGGACCGCCGCAGAAATCCACGAGTCCCAATTTATCCAGGCTTCTGGATCATGCGGTGGGTTCGGGTGTAGACCCAGCCGTCGTACACGAGGTACACCCGACGGGCCCAGTGCTCCGAGTAGGTGATGCCGTCGACGGTCAGAGGGCTTCGCCGGTGAGCGACGGCCTTGCCGTACAGCTGGTTGGTGGCGAACCAACCTCCGATCCCGATCGCAGGCTGACTCCGTGTCAGCGTACCGGAGATGCACCCGGTGCCCTCCACGACACACCCTTCCATGCGGACGATGACACAGTAGTTGGGGCCGATGCCCTCCATCTTGCCCTCTGGGTCGTCCCGTGTGGCGTCAAAAGGACGCCACCAGTAGTTGCGGTTGAGTTTCCACTCATGGCCTTTGTACTTCATGAGAAGCCCCTACGAGAAGGTGGCGGGGCCGTCGATGCGGGCTGTGATGGTGGACCGCTGGGGCTCCCCGTCGGAGAGGTTGTCGCTCTTGGCGCTGAGGCCGAGGGTCTCGAAGACGCGGGCGACGAACTCGTAGTTGTAGTCGCCCAGCTCGAACTGCCCACCAAAGTGGCCGTGGAGCTTCCCCATCGCCTCGATCTGATCCTCGGACGGGTCGTCCGCGACCGCCACGGCCACTTCGACTCGCTGGAGGCCCATGGCGCGGATGGCGCTGCCGAGACCCTCCAGGGCCCAAGCGATCAACTCAGGTGTCGGGGGGCGTCCGAAGGGGGCGAATTTCATGATGCTCACAAGAGGCTCCTTGGTTGGGGCTCACCCTCGTTACGGGCACCATCTCCGCCCGAAATCAACCCCAACCGCAAAATTCGGCGGCGCGTCGAATTTGCTCATCGTAAAGCGCGAGAACCCGCTCGCGGGTGAGCTGTCGGTAGACTGGCCGCTTCTTCTTTTTCCCCGGTCGAGGCGGGAGCCATCCCGTGCGCTCCGGGTTGAAGAACTCGCAGCTGTAGTAGCATCCCGAAGGGTACAGCTTGTGCTCGCTGAGGGGGGTCTGTGAGGCGCGGTCCAACGGGCATACCTGGCCCACGTCACGGTACTTCGGCACCACTCGGTCGGGTTGGTCGGGCCAGAGGTAGTCCTGGGGGTCGGGCCACTGTACCTTGATGTTGGAGCAGAACCCCACGCTACACTCGGCCTCCGCGCTCTCGCGGACCTTGATGCCCCCGGCGATGCGACCGCGAATGCGGACGAGTGCCTCCATGTAGCGCTCCCAGCTCAGGTGAATGTCTTTGCTCATGGGTATCCTCGGCTTGCCGAAAGTTAATCGTCCGCCGATCAGCGGCACTGACCCCGAAGGTCGCGGCGGGTACGGGAACGAGTACGGCGGTTGCTCAGCTCGCGCAGCCGGTTGAGGGCCTTCTTGACGCGACGACTGGTCCAGTCACGCGGGCGGTCCTCGTCCTTGCTGGTCTTGGGCTTGAATCCGTAGGCTCGCATGGATAGCTCCTTGGTGCGGGGGTGAGTAGAGGTAGAGTCAAAAGCAGGGCTCTGAGGAGCCCCTTCTGGGCGGGGTGGCGACTCAGATGGTGCCACCCTTGATGTGGGGGTCCATCAGCCGCCGAGCCTCCGCTGCGGTGTCACCTTCCTGCTTGCCCAGCCACGCCTGGAGACCGGCCTTGAGCAGCTTGGAACCGTCCTTGCTCTTCTTGAAGAACATGAGGTCCTCCACCTCGCAGAGCACGTCGTAGACGCCCCGGAAGGTGAATTCCGCGTAGACCTCTTCGGCCTCGATGGCCTGCCGCACCGCACCCACCGCCTTGACCAGCTGGGGGATCATCTGGGGGTGACTTGCGTGGATGTCGGGAAAGATGCCGGCGAAGGTGGCGATTTCGTCGTCCGTGTGGAGGTAGTGGGCGCGGATGCCCCGACCCAGGCGGTCCAGGATGGAGCCGTCCATGACCCGCGCCGAAGCCATCCGACCCCGGCTGTCCCCCGAACCGCAGCTGTTGGCGGTGCAGACGAAGAAGGGGGAGTTGCCGAACTCGTCGGTGAACAGGGGGTAGGTAGCGCCATCAGGCCCCTTGATGCGCTTGGAGATGCTGTCGGTCAACAGGCGGAACCACTCGGCCTGCTCTTGGTCCGCCCGGTCGACGTCACTGAGGAGCAGGAGAGGTGCGCGGCGGACACCGTCTTCGCAGAGGACACCGTCGACAAGAGCCTTCCAGACCTCACCGTACTCCCATCCGGTGCCGCTCGCGTCGATGCTCCGGGTGTAGAACATCGGCGCGATGTCCTCACCGGGACGGAAGCTGATCATGACAGCCGGGGTCCGGGACATCGCGCTGTACTGGTGGATGAGCGCGTCCTTGCCCGTACCGGGCATGCCCCAGTACAGGAAAGGACGGCGGCGGATGAGGGCCATCAGGCCGCGCTCGACCGCTTCCTTTGCCTTGCCCTTGGTAGGCCAACGCCAGCCGCCAGGAGCCGGGAGGCACGCTCCCGGCTGCACTCCGAGGTCCACCTGGACGCTGAACCCCATGAAATTCACGAAGAGGGTCTTCACCTCGCGCGGAGCGGGCTTGCGGGTCGGGGCCTGCTTGTGGTAGGCATCGGCCAGCTTTGCGCTGACAACGCCCGCCCCAGCGTGGGCGGACTGGTACTGGGCGACGCTCATGTTGTGGGCCTCCATGAGGTGGGGGGCAAGGTTGTGGCTGCGGTAGTCGCACTCCGCACAACCGACGCGGTGATCTTCGAGTTTGAGGACGGTAGCCATGGAGGATTCTCCGTGTGGGGTCATCAGCGTTACGGGGGGCATGGCGGGAGGAAATCAACCCACCATAGAAATTTCAGCCGTCGTAGGGGTCGAGGAGGTTTTCGCCGTCTTTTCGCCCGGCGAAGATGTAGAGGTCACCGTCGGCTCCCATGACCACATCACCCGAGAACAGGGTCTTGTTCTCGGACCCCGGACACCACTGGCCGAAGATTTGCAGGCAGCGGCGGAGGCCGAACCGCTGGGGGTTCGGCAGCGCTTTCGTGAGGGACGATGTAGTGGGCATCTCAGCTCTCCACGTGGGTGAGGGTGAGCACGAGCGCGTAGCTCGTGGAAATGCCGTCATCGTCCTCGCCGCGCAAGACAACCGCCAGCTGGTCGTTACGCAGCTGCTGGGTGGCCGGGAGGACCGTTTCGACCTCCGTGTTCCCATGCACGCCGTCGCGCTGCTGGAGCGCACTCGCGAGGGCGAGAAGGGCGGTCTCGCTATCGCCAGCGAGGAGGGCCTGGAAGGCGCTGTCGAGGTATGAGTTCATCGATTAGCCCCAAGAGGAGGAGGTTCGCCTCCGTTACGGCAAAACTCACGCCGCGAAATCAGTCAGCGGGCAAATTTTCGTTGATTTCCGCCCTGTCGTCTCCCCGTAACGGAGGCGACCCGACAAAGGAGGAGGTCAGAGATGAGCCAGACCGAAAACCCCAACCCGTGGGATGGGTGGGAAGAAGCGACCCACAACGCCGAACTCAACGGCGGGGAGTTGAACCTCCTCAACCGCGTGCGGGCGTACCAGACGATCGCAGAAAGCGGCATCCCCTTGCTTGTAGACAACTCCGCAGAGCTTCTGCTCAAGCGGCTCAATACGCTGCTGGGCGGAACGGGATGGATGACCCAGGCGCTGCGAGGGCTCAAGAGCTCTGCTGGGGTAGGGACCGTCGACACCGTCCAGATGCTCCAAGACCTGGGGGATGCCCGCGAACAGCTGCGCTCGATCCGTGCGATGCTGTGGGACCTAACGCAGCCCCAGACCCCCGAAGAAACCGTGCAAGACGGTCCCAACATCCACACGCGCGACCACGACGCGGCCCGCCGGTTGATCGCCGTTTTCCGGTTGACCGAGGAAGATTCAATCGGTTGATTTCCGCGCTGCCACCTTGCCGTAACGTCTACGAACCCGCATTGGAGATGAGCCATGATCGTGGCACTGAACACCGAAGTCACCCGCTGGAAGGACGACGAAGACTCGTCCGGTGAGGGCTCCGAAGGCGAGAACGAGGAGCCCTCCGACAGCGAAGACGAGCAGGGCCAGGGCTCCGGCGACGACGCTGATGACCAGGACTCCGATGAGGAGGACGGGAACGGCGATTCCTCCGACGGGGAAGAAGGCGAGGAGTCTTCGGGGAGCGACTCCGGGGACGACAGCCAAGACGGAGAGGAGGGAGAGGAGTCCTCCGACGGCAACGGGGAAGGTGGCGAAACTGACGAAGACGCAGACCCCTCCGCGTCTGGCGGTGGCGACGGAGACCCCAGCGACGGGGAGCCCCAAAACACCGAGGGAGACGACGAGGGGGAGAGCGACGGCGACTGCCAGGACTCATCCTCCTCTTCCCCGGAGGAGGATGGCCTCCCTGACAAGGACATCGACGACCACAGCGCTGGCGGACACGACCCCAACGAAGCCAAGACCTTGGCCGAGAAGCTGATGGAAGGGTGGGAGAACGGGGAGGAAGACGGCCTCAAGGACAACAACAGCGCCTTGGAGGGTGCCGTCGAGGCGGCAGCGGCTGCCGAGCAAGGGACCGTGCGGTACGGTGAGAAGCTGTGGCGCAGCCCGTTCCCCACCACCGACACCATGGCTTTGGCCGGGAAAGCGTCCCCCGAGATCGGCCGCGCACTCCGGAACCAGGCGCGGGCAGCCGCTGCCGCCATCAAGGCAAAGCTGCGGAACAAACTGTTGCAGGCGCGGGTCCGCCAGCAGGTCCACGGGGTCCGTCGCGGCCGGGGGCTGAGCAGTCGCCGCTTGGTTCACACCATGACCGAGATCAAGGCCAACCGGCGTCCCACGCGCCCGGACTGGCGAAACGTGCAGCGACCGGATGTAACCCTCAGCGCCGCTCTGGTGATGGACCAGAGCGGGTCCATGCAGTTCCTCACCCGGAACGCCGCGCTGGGCGCGTTCGCACTGGGTGATGCCCTCACCCCACTGGGCTGCCCCACCCTGATCATCGGGCCGCGCGACAACCGTTCCGGATACCACGGCCAGGACGCGGCACCCAACGCCCACCGCTACTACCCCGTCCACATCGACATCTTCAAGGACTGGGGAGAGGACATGGGCGTAGCCCAGGAGCGGATCCCCACCCTGCGGGCTGCGGGGGGCACCCCCTTGAGCGATGGCATCCAGATGGCCCTGCTTGAGCTTCAGGAGCGCACCGAGAACCACAGGGTCATCTGCGTCCTGACGGACGGGGAGCCCAACTGCCCGGCGGTGGTCAGGCGCCAGATTCGTCTCGCGGAAGAAGCCGGAATCCACGTCATCGGCGTGGGAATCGGTGATGGGGCTTCGGCGGTCAAGACCCAGTTCCCCAACGCTCACGTCTCGGTGAGCGACATCTCGGAGCTGGCTCCCGCGCTGGTAGAGGTCCTGCTGGGCTTGATCTTCCCGAAGAACGCCAGCACCAAGAAGAACTTCAGCTGGGGGTGAGCCGTGCACACCGCAACAGAGGTGGCGCAGTACTTCCGGGGGCTGGGATGGTCTGAGTTCCAGGCCCTTCAGCAGGATGCCCATGCCTTCGCATTCTCCGGGCCTGCCATCCCAGGGGAAAACTGCAACTGCAACATGAAGCCCGCCCGCCTGACGGTGGTCATCGAGAAGAACTTCACCTTGCCGACTGGAGGGAGCATCCCCGGTCGGGTGGTGTTCAAGGTGGTGGGGTCCCGCCCCGACGAGAGATGGCTCGACGCGCAGATCTACTCGATCCGGCGGAACGAGGTCAGCAGGGCACTGATCAACCGAATGGCCGTCACCGCCGAAGCAGTGTGGATGTCCTTTCAGTTGACCTCCGACCCTGCGGCATCCCCGTGAATTCTATAATTTCTATGGCGGGTTGATTTCCGCCGTAGATTTTGACCGTAATGACAGTGGCCCCGAGCCACCCCAACTCTACATCCGCCGCGCTGCGCGCGCACGATAAGGAGCATCCCGCATGAAAATTCAGCTCACCCAGGCCCAGATCGCCTTCTTCGTGGACCGCGTGAAGGAGGCCGGTTGCCCGGCTGTGGACCTCAACACCCCGACCAACTACCGGACGACCTGGCGGCAGGTCATCAAGCAGTTCAAGGCATACGGGTGGAGCCCGTTCACCCGCAAGGACGCACGTTCGGTGTGCAACCACCTGGGTTGGCCGCTTGGGAAGACCGATGGAATCTCAAACGAACACTTCTGGGGGTTCGAAGAGGCCACCATCCACGCAACCAACCCAGAGACGTTCCCCTGGAAGGACGGCGACGGCAAGAAGAAGCGGGGGTACTATAGCCTCCGAGGCGCGACGGTGCCCCTGAGCCCCCGAGTTCCGGGGCACCACCCGCTCCAGAACACCACCCAGAACACTAAGAAGCCCTCCATGCCCTCGCCCGCACCGGCCGGTCCTCCCGCTCCGCTGCCGGAGGAGGTTGAGGTCGTGAACATCGGCAAGGCGAGCGCCGACCCCACGGCGCTCGCCGAGGCCAGCAGCGACGTCGGAGCATACGGGGACCCGCTGGTGCGGCAGGCCACCGCACAGAAGACGCAGTGCTTCGGTTGGTTCTCCAACAAAGACGAGGCGTGCGGTACGTGCCCGCTGGCGCAGTGGTGCGCTCGCAGGGGCCAGCAGCGCCTCGTCCAGCTGGCCAGCCAGCTGGACCTCACCTGGGACGAAGAGGTCCGCGCTGCCCGCTCGCAGGTGGGCCAGCCGTCGACCCCGACGCCATCCGCTCCGGCTCAGGCCCCGACCCAAGACGACCACCAGGAAGACGGCCCCGCCCTGGGGAGCGACCTCCACGGAGGTCGCTTGATCAAGGCTCCGACGGACCTGCTCTGCAGCACTTGCCGCAAGCAGATCCGGTCGGGGGAGAAGGCAATCCTGATCCCCACGAAGGGTTCCCTGCACTTGGCCTGCGCCGCGAAGGGGTCGTGAGATGAGCCCGGTGACCGACAGCTTGCGGGACGGCGCAACCGCCCTGCTCCAGCGAATCGAAGAGGTGGAAGCCAAGGGCGAGGAGGCAGGGCTGGAGGATGAAGTGGCCCTGGCCCTGGCCCTGACAAGGCTCGAAGACGCCGCCAAGATGTACAAGGAGGACATCAAGACCCGTCTGCGCGAAGACGCAGCGGAGAAGCAACCTGAGCAGGCGCTGAATGGCGGTCAGGTGGAATACTCTACTCCGACGGGCAGGATCACCGTCACGTTCGTTAAGCCCGCCTATCGGGTGAAGCGCGGGGCGGACATGGACGCGGTCCAGTCCGCGCTGGGGGACGACTTCCCCACCGTGTTCCGCAAGAAGGTCACCTGGCTGGTCCAACCGGAAGGGCTCAAGGGGATTCTGGAACACCCCGACCAAGAGGTGGTGTTCGAGGCCCTCTCTTCTTCGGCCACCCCCCGCGTGGGATTCCGGACCAAGAAGTGATTCGCGGACCCCTGGCGAGAGGTAACCTACATTAAACACCTCTCGGAGACGCACCGTGAACCCCATCAATCCCTGCCCCCGCGCATCCCCGGATACTGCCGTACCTGAGACCTCGGACCTGTACTGCCAAGGGCTCGTGGAGCGCCTCTGGAGCCCCAGGAAGGCATTCCAAGTCTACAACCAGATGACGGGGCTTCAGAAGGTGCTCTTGTGGAAATGGGCACAGAGCAACGCTCGAAGGGCTGGTTCCCAGTAGCCCTTCCAGAACCGACCGGAAACCGGCGGGGTGGGGTCCCCACCCCGCTATTCTGCGCATGTAGTCCGCACCAATTTTGAAAGTCAAAATCCAACCCCCAATACTGAGCGGCAGGTAAGCGCTGCCGGAGGGAAGAAGATGAGCCGAATCTACACCACCGAGCATGCCCCGTTGGACCGACTGTTGGGCGGAGGGATCCACTCCGGCGAGCTGTTGCTGGTCCGAGTGGCTGGGGGCAACGAGACCCTGCAGCGGGTTTACACGATGTTCTGCCGGCTGCCCTCCGACGTCTACTCAATCGACTTGACAAAGGTTGCAGTCCACTCGCCTGCAGACCTCGCTGGCATCTCTCGCAGCATCGCCGTCACCAACGGCGAGGTTCAGGTCCTCTGCGCCCCCTCCAAGGCCGATGTCTCGGGCACCCCAGAGCGTCGCATGACCCGCCACCAGCAGGCGCAGGCTCAGTGGGGTCTGGTGCTGCCTTCGATGAAGGAGTACGCTCGCAGCAACCGGCTGGCCCTGGTGGTCGTTGAGTCTTCGTGCCCCGACAGCGAAGGCCCGTTGGGTGCTCCGGTGTGGGTGCGCAACTCCGACCGGATCGTGGGCGTGGTTCCCGAAGGGGAGGGGCTCCGATTCGACCTGCGGAAGGGCCCCTGCTTCCCCGTCCCCTTCAAGAAGTCCTGCATGGTTCAGGACTCGTGAGCCAAGACCAGATTCGAGCAGCGGCTGATGCACTCCAGGCACGAGCCAAGAACATGAGCGGGCCCCTCCGCTCGCGGGTGCTGGATGACCTCAGCGACCTGAAACAGGTCTTGCAGGGATACTGGAAGCAGATCCCCGGACCTGTTGCCCCGGAGACCCGAGAGGTCCTGGCAGCGCATGGACTGGAAGACCTCATCCGACCCCGCAAGAAGCGGGGGAGCCTGAGAGGGAGGATCGCGTGAGTCTCCGGGCGCATTCCTTGAAGAAGGGAATCCGGCAGCGGGGGTGGGCATACTTGCGCTTCCCTGTCGAGGGGAGTGGCGCGGACCTCCGACTGCTGAAGGGACCTCCGCCGGGCATCTTGCGCCGGTTCTACCGTTGAACCGGCGCACCGTAGAGCGGTGGCTGCTCAGCAAGAAGCGGCGGAGAGACCGCTACAGCACTGGGACCCTTCGCATCCCCCTGCGGGAAGCTGGGATCCCACGACCGCCGTACTGCCCAGCGGTGCTCAAGAAGACTGAGGGGCAGTCGGTTCAGTTCCGGGCACGCACCAGCTACGACCCAGACCTTGCAACGGCCAGATACGGACACAGCGTTGACTGCGAAGGTCTGCACGAATGGACTGTAGGGCACATCTTCGACCACGCTGCCGGAACCTCTGCAGAAGTGAGCGTAGAGTACACGGTACTCTACTTGAAGCGGCAAGAGTGGAAGGACCGATGGCTCACTGGCATCTCTGCCCAGGAGGATGCCAACTACCCGGAGTGGCTGGAAGACCTTCAGATCCTGGATTACTGGGGGCTGGGCATCAGCGGGGAGGTAAGCGGAGACGAGAAGTACCTCTACCTCACCGTCTCGTACAAGTGGGGCTATCCTCAGCGAGGCAAGCTCATTGCCCGGAGGATCCACTTGGCGATAGAGAAGGCTGCCCTGCAGGGGGTCTACATCAAGCTCTGCCGCGAGGGGACCCACGAATACCTCTGAGCCTACGGCAGAGACCCCCACAACCGCTCAACGGCAAGCCACAGGGGGACCCGGATCCCACTTCCAGGGTCTTCCGGAATCCTGTGCATCGTGACGGCCCCTGCCTTGCGGATGCGGACCACCCACTCCCCGCGTCGAGTCCTCAGCCCGAAGGCGTAGACCTCATCCCCGTAGTCGAGTTGCTTGCCTGGACGCAGCGGGATGTAAAGAGCACCGCCCCAGTCGAAGACCGCCGCCTCCTGAGGCATGCCCTCTTGGTCTGACTTCGCGGCCCAGTACTGGAAGTTGAAGAAATCCCCACCGGGCTCTTCCGGTGGGGGGTACTGTTCAGGCATCGAGGGCTCCTTGGGGTTGGGGCCAGGGGGAGTGGCGTGGGGGACGCCACTCCCCCACTTACATTCAGGCGTTGCGGATGTAAATTCGGAGCACGCCGTCGAAGTGGTGCTTGCCCTCCGAGACGTACTCGTAGCGGAAGATGTCGTTGTTGTCGGGGTAGCGGTAGCGGCGCGTCAGGTTGAACGTGCAGGACTCGCCGGTGGCCGGGTTGGTCAAGACGATCTCATCCGGCCCGATGAAGCCTTCGGGTCCAGGCTGCCACCGGAGCTTGCTGCCCGACGAGGTGAACAGCCGCAGCTGACCATCCCAGGTCAGCTCGTCGGTCGAATAGGCAGCGGTCAACGGGTCCATGGTCAGACTCCAGCAGGGGGCACTTGAGTTACGGGGGGACCAAGGCCCCGAAATCAGAGCAGCTTGTCCGCAGGGCGCACTTGAGCGGTGGATGTGAAGTACTCCCCCACGTGGTAGCCTTCTCTGTTGGCCAGCCGTTTAACCTTGTAGAGGTAGTTGTTCCGCTTCCCTTCCTTGATGTCGGAAGCAGTCTGCTTCTCATCTTCCGTCAGGTTCTCCTCAGTGACCCAGACGTCTTTGTAGTGTGGGCCGACGAAGTAACTGCCCCGGAAAGCGGCACTCCCCCCTCCCCCCGAGGGGTTCTTCTTTGAAGGCGGCTTGGTGCCAGGGAAGGGCTTCCGCTTGATGGTGGCCAAGCGGCCAAAGTCCACCCGGACCACCTTGCGGGGCTGCGTGTGGAAGGCCCTCAACCGCTTGGCATGACGGCCGCTGCGGACCTTCTTCTTCCGCTTCTTGGGGACGTAAAAGTCGATGACCTCCTGCTGCAGCGGATAGTACAAGTACAGAAAGGACATGGCGGTCTGCTTGAAGACCGTGCGAATCAAAGCAGAAGCACCCTCACTGCACCAAGTCAGGTGATGCAAGGGTGCTCCAGGAACCACGGCGAACATGCCCCAGCTCCACCCAGCCTCCCCTTCGAGGCCCACAGCGAAGCCGAGCTCCCCGTTACGGCGGCAGAAGCCGAAGAGGAGTGCACCGAAGTCCCCGTTGCGGATGTAGAGGGGACTGGGTGGCGGGGCCAGCTCAAAGGCGCGAGGCTCGATGAAGTGGTTCATCACCTTGGTGGCATCCGCTTCATCGTACTCATAGATCTTGCCGCCGCGCATGTAAAACTGGCGAACCCCCTCCAGCAGGATCAAGCAGTCGCGCATCTCGGCACGAATGCGAGCATACTGGGGGGAGTCCGGACGGTAGTCGGCGCTCTCTGCCTTCTCGAAGGTGGAGGGGAACAGCATCCTCATGACTTTCTCATGGGCGGCTGTGCGGAGATATCCCGGCTCTTGGTTGCAGAGCATCTCCCGGTAGCGGAGCGGAACGGCTTGAAGAGAGGTCAAATGCATACCCCCCCTTACGGGGCACCCGATCAGAAGTGGCGGAGCAAGTCCTCAGGAGTGAACACGCCTTCTTGTGCCCAATGGGGGTGGGTTGCAGGGTGGAGATGCCCCCCACTCCGGATTTGGGGGCAGCGGGCGGTCCAACGGTCCACAGCCTCGTTGTGGAACCGGATGAGGTGGTCCAGGTCCTCGAACCAAGGGGCCATCGTCAGGGGGATGTCGTAGATGGTCGGCTCCTTGTCGAGCGGGAGGATCCCCAGGATGGCCAAGGCCAGGTCACATTCCTCCACATACTCGGGGAGGCGGTCGAAGGCGACCGCCCAGTGCTCGAAGCGCTTCAGGAGGCGCGCCTTCTGGGAGGGGGAGAAGCCACCCATGACTGCCGCGAAACCTCCCCGCTGGGAGACCAGGATATAGGCGATCAGGCGCTCGTCGTAGTCGCAGACCAGTCCCCGCTGGCGGCTGTAGCTGCGAGGGTTCTCCTGGAGCTTGTCGCAGAGGTCCTCGAACTCCGTCTTGCTGAGGAAGTGGAGGTGATCTTCCACGTCGTAGTCGTGGATCATAGCGGTGTCCTACTCGGCGTCAGTGTTGAGGAGGGCTGCGGAGAGGTCAGCCAGCTCGTTGAGGAGGATGCGCGCCTGGGTCAGGCGCTGGAAGACGGCTTCTTCCGCCCCTTCCGCGACGCCGTGCCAGCGCAGGTTCTCCATCTCGCTGTGGTGGTCGAAGACCGCGTGCATCAGCGCTTTCGCGTTCTCGCTGAGCGGGGTTCGGGCTTCGAGCGCTTCTCGCACCTCCCGACCCCGTGCGGTCTTGGTTGCAGATTCCCGGCCCGTCAAGGCGATGGCATCGCTCCACTGAGCGAGGGTGCTGCTGGCATCGTCGTTCTTGTTGCCCATCAGGTTGCTCCAAAAGCGAGGAGGGCGAAGAGGAGGGCACCGAAGACCGAAGCCAGGTAGCCCGTGAGGTAGAACGGGCCTCCCCGGCGACCGATAACGATCTGGGTGACGGCAGCACCGAGGCTGACTCCGGCACCGACGGTGCAGAGGAGGAGGTTGGTGGTGGTGAGTGCGATCATCAGTCTTGCTTACGGTCGGGCAAGTGCTGGAACCCCCAGACCATACAGGGGGAGCGGGGCCGGACCAGAGCCCCGCTCCCGAGGGTCATAATCTGCCAGTCTTGCAGGGAAGCCAGGGTCTCGAAGAGGGTCACGCGACCTCCGTGCGGTACAGGAAGTGGGTCAGGCGCGGGTGGATATCCCGGAAACAGGTCTTGTAGGTCAGCTTCCGGAAGAGGTTGAAGGTATCCCGGACTTCGAAATAGCTCCGGCTCATCCCCTGGTCCCCGCGCTGGTCGAGGCAGGTGAGGCGGACACCGAGGACCCACACAGGGTTGCCCTCTTCCATGAAGAGATAGAGGTTCAGCCGCTGGTTGACGGGCCGTCCCTGCCCGTTCTTGTAGCGAGCCAGCCAGGTCTCGTGGAGGGGCCGGTCGTCCGGGAAGGTGCCCAGGATGGGGGACAGTTCTCCCTGGTGCTGGGCGGGGTCAACGAGGGACCCAACGACGGTTGCGGTTTGCCAGACGGTGTTCACAGTGCTCCCAAGGCGGTGGTGTACTGAATAGCGGTGAGAGGCTTTGAGCGCCAACGCCCCTTCAGCGGGGACAGCACGCGGCGCTCAAAGCCTCGTACGGGGAATGTCTTAGGTGATGGTCCTTCGGGGGGTCCCGAAGAAGGACTCAGGGCGCTGACCCTGCGCGACAAACTGCGCGAAGATCTCCACCGCGTGCTCTGCCTCGGAGGGGTTGAGGGTCATGTTGTAGCCGTACTGGGTGACGCCGTTGAGGGCTCCGGGGTCCAGCAGCTCGAAGAACAAGCCTGACTTGTCGGCGAGGACTGTACCGACGTCCTCGACCTCAGCGAGGAACGGGGCGCTGCCGTCGCCGAACGGGGGGCAGCTGGAGTAGAACCGCCAGTCATTCTTGTCGAACCGGCGAATTTTGATGGTGATTTCGCGGGTGACTTCGACAGTCAGGGTCTTCATTGAGGTCTCCGGGGGTCGTTACGAACAGTCAGGGGTCGGGGGGCCGGGGACTCAGAATCTCCGGAGGACGGGGATGATCTCCGCGCCGCTGCGCTGGCCTGACTCCCAGGTGCGGAGGTGGGAGCGCAGCTGCCGCCGCGTGTTGTGGTTGGGGATGCCGCCATCCCGCTGACGAAGGCGCCGGACCGCATCCGAGTACGCGCCCTCGACGTCCGGGAAGAAGAACAGAGGCAGGACCTTGCGGAGGTCCCGCACGCTGCCGATGCGGCCATAGCCGCTCTTGAGAGTGTCGCGGAAGAGGCGGATCGCGTCCTGGCGGGGCATGACGATCGGGTCGCGCATGTACTCAGGAGCCGAGAACACGTTCTGGACGAGCGTCTCGGTGTCGCTCAAGCGAACGAACAGGAGGCCGTTGATCTCGGCCTCGTCCTCGCACTTCACGTTCCGCAGGTACGTCACGCCAGGACGCTCAACGTCAACGACGTTGATTCCGTAGGGAGTGGGCAAGAGGGTCATCGTTAAGCTCCGAGAGGAGGGGGTCACCCACATTACGGGAGAATTCAACGACGGAAATCAGCCAGCGGTTGAAATTCAGCAGAATTGCGGCGGATACGCCATCGCCGCAAATTTGGCGATTTTGGGGTGGCCGTTTGATTTCCGCCGTCGATTTTGACCGTAATGACGATGAGAGCGGCTGAGATGCCGCATTAACCGCCAATCCCGCCGCGCTGAGCGCGCAAGGAGCTGCTGTGAACACCGAAAACGCTGTCGAGATCGTTCAGTTCGACTTCAACGCTGGCGAGCTGGCCGCCAACGCGGTCCTCGCGTACATGACCGCCCCCCCCGAGTCCCAGAAGGCGTACAAGCCCTGGATCAAGAAAAAACCCGGCAAGAAGGCCGTCTTCACCATCGTCAACGACAAGACCGGCACGCGGGTGACCTTCCGCACGCGCAAGCCGAAGGGCTTCGACCGCCACATGGTCGACGTGCTCGTCGGTGGGGACAACTCGCCCCACTCGGGCGACTACCAGTTCGTCGGCACCCTCGGCGAAGATGGCACCTACCGCCCCAGCAGCAAGAGCAAGGTGGAAGTCCAGAAGAAACACCTCAGCGAGGTCGTTCTCACCTGGACCATCGGCGCGGCGCAGCACGACCGCCTGCACACCATCCGGGTGCTGCACCACGGGCACTGTGCTCGCTGCGGTCGTGCCCTGACCGTGCCCTCGTCGGTCGACCGGGGCATCGGCCCCGACTGCGCCCAGCTGATGGGCCTGACCTGAGCCTCCGGGGGCGGGGATTTTCTGCCCTGCCCCCCATTGATTTCTGATTCTGCTTTTGCCCGTAACGACTGTGAATCCCCCTCCCATGGAGCCTACCATGACCCTTCGCGCGTTCGACACCTACGACATCAGCGGCGCACTGTCCTGGATGGGCGTCGATGACCAGCACAGCGGCATCCAGTTCGCCTCCAGCGACTGGGCTGACCCCACCCCGGAGCAGGCCGAGAACTTCGAGGCGGTCAAGTCCGGCGTGGCCCGCATCGGCCAGGACTGGAAGCAGCTCAACGAGAAGACCAGCTGGGTCAAGAAGCACCCCTCGGACCTGAAGGTCGGCGAGGGGACCGTGACCTATGACGAGGTCATCATCTGCTACGCACCCTACACCGGCGAGGAGTGAGCCATGAGCGGTTTTGTCATCGGCCCGGAGAACATGTCTGACGTGGTGGCAGCACCCTTCAGCGACGGTTCCCCCGCCCAGAACTTCACGGTCATCAACTCCGACATGCTCCTCCCGAGCGGGAGAAAGAACGACTTCGTCGAGGTCATCGCTGAGGCAACCGGCCTGCGCATCGAATTCGTGCGCCTGGACCCGAACGAAGGTGATGAAGTCAACACCTTCCGCTGGGATGTCGACTTCGCCGACTTCGCCGAGATGGCCACCACCGCCGCCAAGAACGTCGCGCGGAGCATCACGGCTGGCCGCATCCCCCCATTCTTCAACCGCCGCAAGGGGTGACCTCATGGGCTACGGATACTACATCGACGAGAACCACTGCATCAAGGACCCCCGGCTGGCTGACCTCTTCGGCACGGTCGTCTCATCGGGCTTCAACGGAGAGAACTTCACCAGGCTCCCCGAGTATGGGGAGCTCCCGCCGGCACTGAAGAAATGGGCGCGAGACCTGGTCCGCGAGCACAACAGCGACGAGCACAACCCCCACCGCGAGGCTTGACATGAAGACGACGGCCACCACCTTCCCGCAGGAGACCGTCCTGGACAAAGAGAAGCAGAACTACCCCTTCGGCATCCTCATGATGGCATACCTCTTCCTGTTCGCCATGATCGCCCAGGACCTCCTCAGCAACCCGGAGTATGCCCTCGCCGTGGTCCTGCCGTGAACTGGGAGGGTCTTGCCACGGTCGCCCGGAGCGCCATGCAGGCCATCGCCAGCTCCTTCGGCTACGAGGTCCGGGAACTCTTTAGTCGCCATGAGAGCGGAACCCTCACGGTGCAGTTCCAGTTCTTCGCCGAGGGCGAGGAGGCTCCCTCGGAGTTTCATCGAGGTGCCCTCCTCAAGGGGGGTGACTCCTCGTGGTATCTGCGAGAGTTCTACTGCGACGGGAAGGTTCACAGGATCATCGGCTGGGACCTGTCTCGCCGGAAGTACCCGGTCATCTGCTGGAGAGACGACGGTGACCTCCGCTGGTGCCGCGTGGAGTGGACCCGGCACCAGCTGAAGCACAACGGATTGCCCTGAAGACGGGTAATCTGCGGGCATGTTCAAGCTCATCGTGCCCGCAGGTCATCCTCCAACCCCGTTCCCCTCGGGGGAGAACGGGGCCTTCCCGTCCACACCGCAGATCCAGGAGTGGGCCGACGCCTGCTACAGGTCACTCCTCAAAGAGGGGTTTGTGCCAGACCCCTCTTCCATCGCCTTCTGGGTCCGCTACACCCACCCGACGTTCACCGACGAATACGACAAGGCCGGAGCCATCATCTCCTCTCATTTGGAGGGGGGGTACGAAGAGTGAACTAATTTCTGAATTCCACAAGGGAGCGAAGGGACGGCTTGTTGCCGTCCCTTCGCATGCCCGTAATGGACCCCTGACCCGAGAGGAGCCGACATGGCCGACACCCACCGACGCACGACCATCAACAAGGACGGCATCTGCCTGGAGATGTGCGGGGATGGAAGCTGCAGCTTCCGCGTCGTCCGACCTGAGGGGGGACGGGGTTTCGGGCTCAACGAGCGACTCCACGAAGAGCGGCGGCGGCGTCCGAAGGGTGAGCCTGAGTGGTCGTCGGTGGGCATCGGCATCTGCAAGACGGCCAGCGTTCTCCGTTACCAGAAGAGCCGAAGCGGAGACCCGGCCTCCTTCTACTGGAAGATACACAGCGACCTGGACCGGATGCACATGCCCCAGCCTTGGGCCAAGGGAGTGATGCCCCTCATCTCTTCCCGCCGCTTCTGGCACTGGACCCAGACCCAGGACCGACGCGCCCTGGAGTACCAGCTGCCCGAGGGCCGAGAGGCCCAGAAGGATGCCTTGTGGTCGCACCTCTCGCTGCTCCTGGGGCAGTGGAAGTTCCTGTTCAACCACCCCACCGCTGTCCGGAACGTCCTTGTAGGCCAAGGCTACGAGGTGAAGCACACCGAGATTAGGCGACTGATCCACCGGGTGCGGCAGGACTCAGGCTTCTTCCGCCCCGGAAACGGCGGGGGATTCTTATTCGGACCGAACATCTTCGAAACGCGACCCGAAGAACTCCTGGCATACTGGGCCGACGTCGCTGCTCCGTTCGAGGCGCTGGCCCTGGTCCCCGAAGCTGACCTGAGGCCTAACAGAGACTACCTCCGCCTGCCGACCAAGACGGAGCCGGAACCTCTGTACCGCCGGTTCTCCCGTCGTCGATACGACTGGGAAGATGAGGCTTGGGGGGAATGATGTGGCAGCGTCAGGACTCCACGACGGGCCAGCTCAACTCCGTCGTGGAAGCTCTCGGAGAAAAGAAAGGGGCAGCCCTCATGGCCTGGGTGGAGAACAGAGGCCCGCTGCCGGAGTGCTTGGGGGAAGCCTTGGCCGTCAGTAACCAGCTGGGGTGCCAGGATGCCTGGCGGCTCCTGGCCTACAAGGCTCGACGAAGATGAAGGAGGCCATCGATGGACCGACCCCTCAAGAAGGTAGCCGAGGAAGCTCTCCGGACGGCTAAGAAGTCTGTGCGGGAAGCCTTGATCGAAGAGCGGCTCTTGGGGGTCATGGAAGGGGCGGACGTCCCCGTCATGTGTTCCGAATGCGAACAGCTCTTGGTCGACTCCATCCGCATATGGGTCCCCCGCGAATCCCGGCGAAACTCCATCGTCCGGGAGCACCTGGAGCACCCCCCAGACCCCGAAGACATGGCCGACTGGGATTGTTGGGAGTCCGACCCGCCGCTGGGGGAATTGCGCTGCGAGAACCTCGACTGTGAGGACCCCCACAACCTCAGTGAGATCCTGATCCACTCCATCCCCATGCGACCGTTGAGGGCAACATGATCGACATCGACAACCTGACCGACGAAGACTGCCTGCACCTCTACCTGAAGGTGGGGTGGGAAGACCCCGGCAACCACGAGTTCCCGGACCCTGCCATCGCCTTCGACGTCCGAGAAATTCTCCGAGCGAAGACTCCCCCGGAGGGTGCGGAAGCCATCCGCTATTGGCTCAACGTCGAGGCGGGCGAGACCCTCGAAGTGGTGATGCCTCGGGTCCGCCAGATCCGACAGCTGGTCGGGCTCGACGGGGCGGCTACCCCCTCAACCAAGAGGCCAGCGCTGCGATCCGCTGTCAGCTGCACATGACGGGGACCCTTCAGCAGACGATCCTGGAACAGCTGTTCGAACGACTCGCGCAGGATGGGGGGCGGACTCCGCAGCAGCTTTGGTTGAGCTGGAATGTGGGCTGGGAGAACTGAGAGAGGTCCTCGACCGCGCAATCCAGGCCGTCAAGGAAGCGCGGCGGAAATCCACCGGGGGACGGCCCACATAAGGGCAGGAAACCCCAAAAGGATTTCGAGTGGGGGTCTGGAAGCCTACATCTTCCGCAACCAGCCCGAGACCGAAGGGGACTTGGGGACGGACTCAGTTCCTGCCTGATCTCAACGGACCCCCTGAACAAAGGCCCCCCACACCGGGGGGCCTTTCACGTTCGAGAAATATTCCGGCTCTGGGAGCCGTAAGGGGGAATTGACCCCTCCCAAGGAGACCTCCGTGATCTACCTCGTGTTCATTCTCAATTTCGCCATCAGCTGGTTCAACGCCGTCAGCGTAGGCAAGGTCTGGGACGCATCCAAAGCCAAAGGAGGCGCGGCCCACTTCATGACCTGGATGGGTGCGGTGATGAGTGCCAGCGGCTTCACCTGGTGCTACCTGCTGGTGCTGGGCCTGATCGCCTCGGCCACCCCAATGCAGGTCTTCGCCAGCGAGGGGGAGACCCTGACGGGCATGATCCTGGACCCCGCCTCACTCCAGGCGTTCTTCGAGCTGGGGTACATGGTCATCATCCTGCCCATCCTCGGCAGCGGCCTGGCCATCACGGTCCAGAGCTGGCGGCAGCTGGCGATGCGGCGAGCACGCGGGGAGGCCAACTTCGGAGACTACGCCGTGACTGGCTGGAACACCTTCGCTCAGGTCCACAACACCGCCAGCTTCCTGCGAGAAGCCCCCGGCATCATGAGCAACCTCGGCAACTTCTTCGGCGGCGACAGCAAGGACAGCGGCAAGGCCAAAATCGTCATCCTCTTGGTGGTGTTGGCAGTCGCCGGAGGCATCCTGACCACCTACGTCATCGTCCAGAAGACCAGCAAGGACCAGCGGTACAAGGAAGCCTACTTGGCCGACCAGCAGCTGGAGAAGAAGCGATTGGTCTGAGACCTGCCCGCCCCGTAAAAGTCCCCCAGAGGTCCTGCTCTGGGGGACTTTTCTAATTGGAGAAACCGTGCGAGAAGACTGGTACACTTGGGACGTGGCGGGCCTGCAGGGCTACGTTCAAACTCCGGTGCAGAAACACAAGCTCGCCCCCCAGGGGCGGAACTACCTCTACGGAGGGGTGACCCCCGCTAAGAAGGAACCCGAGCCCGTCGAGTATGTGCAGGAGCGACTGCTGAGAGAGGAACGGACGCGAGAGAACCAGGGGCGGGAGACCCTGCTGACCATCACCTACACTCTGACTTCTAAGGGCAAAGCGTTCCTCGACCGCTTCTACAAGAGGATGGACCGCAAGTTCCCTGTGGATGACGTGCGGGGATGGTATCTGTACGACAGCACCATGGGCCGCATCCTCCTCTACGACGTGGGTGTGGACATGTTCCGAGAGTGGCCACTGATGTTCGGCCGAACCACTCCGAGGGGCACCAACCCGTTCAAGCTCAACAAGGACTACAGGCCCTGGCTGCACGGCACGAACGGGGGCATGACTCCCAGTATCTTCTACGACACGGGCCGAGAAGACTACGCCCTGACCGATTCCTACGGTGGCCCCTACCTGGGGGGCGGGGATGCACAGGCCCGACTCACATGGCTCTACGCAGCAGGCAACGACAGCATGCGTGCCGAGCTACTTGACCTCTTCCGACAGAGCGTGCTCACGAGGTTCCCGGACTGCGACCTCAACAGGTTCCTCACCGCGTGGGCGGTCAGGTCCCCCCCGTTGTACGCGAGCGAGGCGGAGGCCATCGACAAGAAGGCGGAAGAAGAGTTTGGACGGCTCAAGAACTACCGGGTGAGGAACCAGCCGAACCCCTGCGGGGAGATCCTTGCGGGTCCCTCCAAGATCTGCCGTGGGTTCGGTGAAGTCATCCCTGACGAAGAGTGACTGCCCGGTAGCATCATCACGCACAAGGGCCGCCAGTTCGGCTTCTACTGGGAGCTCGACGAGAAGCGGGGTCGCGTACAGAAGGCCGGTTGTGGAGGCCGCAGCTGGAGCGACTCCAGAGCGACCCCACCGAGCGGTGGTAATAAAACGCCTGCCAGAACGAACAGCAATTCTCGGAGGAAGGAGATGCTCGTCGAAATCCTGACTGACGAATTGTGCCTGCGGGCGGACCCGCTGAGCCTAACGGAAGAGGTCATCGGGCAGCTCAGGGATGCGGCCAGGGAAGCAGTGCGCGAGGCTGCCGGGCTGCCCGATGACTTCGAGGAGCAGGTAGACCTGCTCCTCCCGGGATTGATACGGGAGACCGGCGTCGAGGAGCGGCCGGGAGCCCTCTACCCTACGGATTTGTACGAAGGGCTCACTCCCCCTTGAGCAACGCGCCCCAGTCCCTCAACTCGTTGGGGCTCTGAGCTGCGACCAGCGCGTACAGGTCATCGTACTGGCCGCGCGTCCCTCGGCGGATAAACTCGTTGATGAAGTCCGCGTTCTGGATGTACTTCTTGCGGTCCGAAGGGTCGTTCCGGTTGATGACGACAGTGGCTTTGTCGGCGACGTTCCGCAGGGCAGCGTAGTTCTTGGAGATCAGCTTCCACTGACGGGTGACCTCCATCGGGTTGACCTTACGCGCGCGAGTGGCGTTTCGGATCTGGTTCACCGCGAGAGGCACGAACACGAAGACCAACGAGACCCTGTAACCAGCGGCCTTCGCCGCCTGGATCTGGGCATTCATCTTCCGGAGGTTACTGCCGGTCCCGTCGACGAAGAGGGGGTCACCGGTCTCCAAAGCCGCCTCGAAGTATGCCTTAGACATCTCCGAGGACATCTCGTGGACATACCCAGGCTGACTCTCCATGTACCCGGCCAGTTCCTCCTTGTAGATGTCAGGGTTCACCTGTCTCCAGTAGGAAGGAAGCTCATGGACCGGGGTGCCGAAGACGACCTCCTTCAGTCCTTGGACCTCTTCGTAGATCTGAGGAGGGAGATCTTCTTCCCAGCGAGCAGGGGCCACCAAGTGCTCTTGGCCCCTGCTGTCGTAGGTGTAGAGGCGAAAGGGGAGTGAGGCACGCCCGCCTTCGACCAGCTCGATACGGATGCCCTTCTTCTCCAGGGCAGCCTTTGCCTTCTCGAAGCTCATGTTGGAGAGGCCGCGCATCTGCTCGCTCATCTCTTGCAGGGCACGCTCGCCCCACTCCTTGCGAGAGGCACCTGCGGCACCGATCCCTGGCATGTACTTCAACCAGCGATGGGAGACATAACCCTTGCCCGAGCCTCCGGCTCCCATGAGGAACACCGCTTGGTGGCGGAGCTTGCTTACGTCTGTGAGGGGACCCGCATTCTTCTGGCGGAAACGGGCCAATACACGCCACGCACGGGCTTGGATGGACAGCATCGAATTCCTCCTGCTGACCTCGACAGGTTGATAGGCAGTCCATCGGGTAAAAAGGACCTCAAAAGGAGTCCCCCGCATGACGTTCAAATACCTCCACGCAAGCCGGTCCGCTTCGCAGCACCCCATGGGCGAAGGCTTCTACTGGCTGGACCACCGTCTCACACCCGAAGTTCGAGCCATGTTTGCGGCGATGTCTTCCCGCATGCCGGTCGGAGGCATCCGTGCCCGCTACGCTGAGGTGGTCGAGGCCGTCCAAGAAACATTGAGGGACAATCTCGAAGAGATCGCCCCAGAGACCGTCGATTGGCGGGGCCTGGCAGAAGATGCATTGACGCAGTATCCCATTCACCCAAAGGTGGGGGAGTTCTTCGCCAAGTTCGTCCAGCACTACGGCCACAGCTCGATCATGGAACTGACCGGCTCCCCGGCATGCTTCACAGAGGGCATCTCCTGGCTCGCGGCATACCAGCTGTTCGACAGCCCTCTGTGCTCGGGGCAGGAGTTCTCGACGAGGGCAGTCCGCAGGAAGGACTGGCCCATGGCCCGCGAGTGCTACTACTTGAAGAGCCAGGAACGGGACGTGAAGCGCGTCCACAACCCGCTCAACCCCCAAGATCCGGGGGTGCTTATCGCCGATGAGACCTCCCGCGAGACTTGGGAGGTCTGGCCCCAGCTGAAGGAGATCCACGGACTGTGGTTCGAGGTCTTCGATGCGGAGGTCAGCTGGTGGAGGGAACACTTCAAGGACGCCGAGAACCGGGCCAAGTTTGGCATCAAGGACAAGGAGCCGTTCCGCCCTGCCCTGGACCGTGCTCGATGGGCAATCCCCGGCACCTTCGCTACGGGCTGCGCCCACACCGGCGACCTGCGCGAGCGGTCCCGCATCATCAAGGAGGGAGCCAACCGCGCCAGACTCCTCCAGGAGGCGGGGTCCCTCGACACTTGGCAGCGCGCCCACGAGCTGTACCAGCAGGCCCTGCCGGGACTCAAGGGAATGGGCCTCCGAGAAGCCGTCATCGACCAGAGCGACGGCTTCGGAGAAGCCGCTCGTCCCAGCCAGTACAACTGGGACTTCAAGCTCTTGGGGACTCCGGGGTCCGAGGTCCGAGTCAAGCTCCACGCCAAGCGGGACCACATCCCAGGCAGCGTCCCCGACCGTGAGGTCGGTGCCCGGTCCTACCTGGACCCCTACTACAACCACCTTGCGGACGTAGACATCACCTTCCGGTGTAGCCTCGCGGTTGCTCGTGACTGGCACCGTCACCGAACGGCGTTCCCTTGGGTCATGAGCATCCTGTGGGGGAAGGGCGATTCCTTCCGCATCCACCCCAGCTATCCCTGTATGAGCGAGCGGGGGAAGTCGCTGCTGACTCAGGCGATGCAGAAGAGCCGCGAGCATTACCTCTGGTTCCACAACAACGGCCTGAAGGGCCTGGCGATGCTCTGCCTGCCGATGGGGACTCAGGTCGAGCTGGCGGGTCAAGCGGGGCTACGCGATGCGGTGTACATCATCGAGCTTCGGGCCAACGCGCACGGTGCCAACTTCGAGTACGAGGCTCAGGCACGAGAAGCTCTCCGCCAGCTGATTGAGAAGATCGACGGCTATGGGTTCTTCAGCCGCCAGGATGCCCTGAGGCGTATGGGCCTCAAGTGAGGGAGACTGAGCACCATATCCTCAGCTGGGTCGCTGCCTGGGGCGAGGCTCCTCGCGGCGGTCCCAAGGCCCACCTCTACGCAGGCGCAATCGAACGCCTGATGAAGAAGGGTCTGGTGGTCACCCCTGGTGAAGGGCGGCTTGCCCTGACTCCAAACGGACTACAGGTATACACCGAGCAGCGGGAAGAGCAAGCTGCTGCGGAGGCGGCAGCAGTCCACAAGAAATACTTGCAAGACATCCTCCGCGCGGACGAAAACACCCAGAGGTAGGCCATGCCCAAGAAGCCCCGACTCACGTCCCAGCAGTGGGAAGCCATGAAGACTGCTGCCGAAGGCGGCAAGATGTACGGCTACCTCCTGGGCCGCACGGTGCCTTCCTTGATCAAGCACGGCCTGATCGTGAGGGTGCGCGTCAAGGTGACCGCGCACCCTTTGATGGGAGCCTCAACGGGCATCGGAGGCATGCGCTACATCTACCAAGAAGCCTACATGCGAGGGAATCTGAACCCTCGGGCAATGGCTTCTCGCACGAGGGAAGAGGACCGCTACTATCTCACTTCCAAGGGATTGGAAATGTGGGAGGCGCGGCTCCACAAGAGGTACGAGTCAGAGCGAGCTGAGGCGGATAGTAAGTACGAGCGCGCCCTGGCAGCAGCTCGCGGCAGGGTGCGTGAAGAACCCTCTGCTGAAGAGTCTGATGCAATTTAACCCGTACTTCCTTGAAATCCCGGCCGCTGCCGGGGACCCAAACTACCCCGCACTCCTTCAGGGGGACCTGACCTTCTACCCAGAGTGCAAGATTCTGGGGACCCGGCTGCCGTGCAAGCCCGCAGGTTCCCCCTGGATGCAAGGACTGGAGTACATCCCCGGAGACATCGATCTCGGGGATGCGCTGTACCGGGCGCTCGCGATCGTCTGCGCGAACCCGAACCGTTACGGGTTCGCCGCCTTCCCCACACGGGATCAGGCAGCCTTCCTCCTGCGCTCCTCCAATGAGTGGTTCCGGCTTCACCTCTGGATGCGCGAGGGGCTGGCCCACTTCAACATGCTGTACGACTTCATGAAAGGAACTTGGGAGTAGGACGTAATCTTGGTCGGAGGATCCATGAACCCGACCAAGATCGAACACCCCGTGGACTTCAAGCAGGCTGTAGAGTGTTCCCGTTGTAATCGGGGACCTGCACCGCAGTGGGGAACCCAGGCGCTGGAGAATGGGTGGTCTATGATGGTCTGCGGGTGCGGGACCACAGGCTACACCTTCGAGCCCTACGACCACTCGAAGCCAGCAGCGGGCTGGCAGAAGCCTCCGCCAAAGGAGCCTGCGAGAAAGAAGACGGGATTCGGATCGCTGTTCCGAGGGCAGGAATTCGGAGTGGTTCGAGACCAGACCATCACGGGCACTGACATCAAGATCGCTAAGGCCACCAACTGCAAGATCTTCGGCCTGGGCATCGAGGTGGGGGAGCTGATTGACTCCGAAGTCGGCGGGGTGGATGTCCGGGTAGGCAAATCTTTACGGTCCCAAGTCACCGGGTTGGATGTCGACATCCAACAAGCCGACGAAGACACCCGCATCAACGGCAAGAAGAGGAAGAACCGGGGCCGGTAATAAGGGTCACTGCCTTCACTCAGGAGGAATTCCTACGCCAATGGCAGACACGACCCAAGAAGACCTCAAGCGCATGGCATCCATCGCGGAATTCCTGATGGGAATGCGAGGCCCGACCAACACCAAGAAGCCCGCAAGCGGTACAATCCATCCAGGAGCCAAAGAGTGCTCCTGGATGGATTGTCACAAGCCAAGCCGCCAGAAGAGCAAGTACTGCTCCCGGCGGTGCAGCAACAAGAACGCCCACTACAACGAGAAGCGGCGGAAGGCGGGGCTGACCTTGGGGAACGAGCCTTGAAGACCACGCGCATCCACGTCAATCAGCACATCATCAAGCGCAACAAGAAGTGCGGAGAGCAAGAAGCCCCCTTGACGGTGAAGGACTACAGCCGCAATCGCCGTGCCTCCACCGCCATCCTCCGAGACTCTTCGGGAAAAGAGGTCGCCAGGGTAGTGTACCGTCCAGGCAACCCCCTGAGCTGCGGCGCGACCTGCTGGGTCGAGACCCAGTTGACCGTCGACACGGAGTAACAAGCCTATGAAGACCTTGTACCTTGACATGGACGGGGTCCTCGTGGACTTCGTCGGACGATGCGATCAGCTCCTCGGATGGGAGCCTGGCTCCTACGGCCATCTCCCCGACCGAGAAAAGCACGCCCACTACGTGAAGGCGTGGAAGACGGTAGGCAAGAGGAAGTTCTTCAGCGAAGCCGCACCCCTCCACCTGAAGGACTGGAAGGTCCTGATGGAGGCAGCTCACGAGAACGGCTGGAACGTGGAGATCCTCACCTCGCTGGGCTCCTACGATGGGGACATGGGAGAGGCGGCTCACGCCGGGAAGGTAGAGTTCCTCCGCAAACACTACGGGGACTTGATCGACCTGAAAGCGCTGCGGAGGTTCAACTGCGTAGCGACCTCTCGCCAGAAGCAGTTCTACGCGACCCCCGAGAGCTACCTCGTGGATGACTACGACCGGAACACCCGAGAGTTCCACGACGCAGGCGGGAGGGGCTTCCTCTACGCCGAACCCAACCACAAGAACCTGTATCCTTGGCTCGTAAAGATCGCCCAGGAAGGATAGAAAATGGCCCACATCGCGCTGTTCCTCGTCGGCCCTCCAGGCGTCGGCAAAACAACCACCGCCCGTATCATCCTCGGGAAGGACTACACCAACTTCACCCACGACGAGACCAAGAAGATCAAGTGGTGCCTTCAGAATGGAGGCCCCTACGTGTTCGCAGGCCACTACGGGACCGGAACCTTCGACGGCGCAGACACGGTCCCCAACGATGGCTGGGTCCCCTGCGTGGAGCACTGGGAGGAGGAGATCCTCCCCGACGCCACCTACAAGTACACGGTGTTCGACGGCGACCGCTTCAGTCACGCCAATGCGAAGAAGTTCCTGGAAGACCGAGGCGTCAAGGTGCTCTGCGCTCACCTGGGGGCCAGCGACGAAGTGATGGATGCGCGCCGCAAGGAGCGGGGCAGCGACCAAAACCCCACTTGGCTCAAGGGGCGCGTCAGCAAGGCCCGACGCTTCGCTGACCGCTTCCTGCCCCAGGACAACTCCCTCTTCGACATGTTCGGCGACGGGGGCGATCCGACGGACGAAGAGAACCGACTGCTCAACATCACGGTGGAGGGCGTCACCCCATCCGAGGTGGCACAGCAGATCCTGGACTTCATCCACTCCTTCGAGTAGGAGGCGCCCGTGCGCGTCTTGTTTTTGTGCCACGGGAACATCAACCGTTCCCCGGCCGGGCACATCATGCTCCAAGCAATGGAGCCTCACTGGGACATCCGCTCCGCTGCCCTCAAAGGCAAGGACGGGGTCCGGACCACGAAGAAGATGCGCACAGCCTTGAGGAGCCGGGGCCTGGATGGTCTGGGCATCCGGTCCACCGCCGTCCGCCAAGACCTCATCGACTGGGCCGACGTCATCTTCTACATGGACAACGGCAACGAGCGTCGGCTGCGAGAGCAGTTCGGCGACGAGGTCTTCGGGAAGTCTGTTCGGGTCAGCGACCTCATCGGTGAGACGCGGATTCCGGACCCCAACTACTCCAAGGGTACCAAGGACCACAAGCGAGTGGTCGACCAGATCCGCTCCGCCATGCGCCTGTTCCGATGCGGCCTGCCTACCCATGCCCCTCCCCCAGGGGACTACAGGCTTACGGAGAACCGGAGGGAAGCCTTCATCCGGTGGTATGCATGGTCCCTTCAATTCCGGGACTGTGACCCGGCCCTGTGGATGACCAACTACCTCCACGAGCGGTACGAGCACAACTCGGAACAGAGACTGTGGCTGAGCTGGCTGTACGGGAACACCTACTACCTCCCGACGAGCTGGATCATCATCAACGAGTTCCCCGACTTCGAGCTGGCAACGCACGACCGGCTGACGCTCTGGAACAATGCCAACTACTCCAGGCTCCGCTACCAGACCGACACCAAATGGAACAAGGGTCACCTGCCGGCCATGTACGCCAGCTATGCTGAGTGGGTGGGCAACGGGCTCCAGCACGACCGCTTCGCTCAGTTCTACGGGGAGACCGAGGAAGAAACCTTCGAGAACCTGTGGGGGCAGCTCAGCGGGCTCTACAAGTTTGGTCGCTATTCTACGTGGTTCTTCCTCCAGCACCTGAAGCACACGGCAGGTGTTCCGGTGGAAGCCACCTCCCTCATGTTGAAGGACTACAGCGGCAGCCGCTCTCACCGGAACGGACTGCTCTGGGCACTGGGGCGGGAGTCCGAGGTCGACACTAAGCTGACTGCGGGAGAGTACCAGCGGCTGGAAGAGGAGGGGGCCTCCATCTTGGCAGAGGTGCACGCCCGCTTCCCCCGCCTGAAGAAGGACGCCGACTTCTTCAGCATGGAGACGTGCCTCTGCTCGTTCAAGAAGATCTGGCGACCGAAGCACAGTCGCTACCTCGGATACTATCTGGACCGGCAGGCGGGGGAGATTCAACGGTGCGAGGGCGACGGCTGGCATGGGATCGACTGGGACGTGCTCTGGCAGTCCCGCACTGAGCAGCTGGACTACCGGCTGACGCACCGCACCGGCATCAATCCCGCAGGCTACACCTTCCTGGACTCAGGGAAGTTTGCCCGGATGGGGTGGATGTTCAAAGGCGATACGATCAAGGCCGACACCCGCGATGATGTGTTCGACCTCTTTGGGGGTGAGTGATGTGTGGAGTAATCGGGGCATACTTCGCGGCCCCCAAGCCGGCAGAGCTTGACCTGCTGGTAGAAGTGTTCCTTCAGAGCCAAATCCGTGGCAAGCATGCCACGGGCATGACATGGCTCCAAGGGGGGAACCTGCACACGATCAAGGAACCTGTTCCCGCTGAGGTCTTCGTTGAGCGTCACCTCCAGGACCCCTCGCAGTACCTCAACGAAGACGGGAACCTGTACCTCCTCGGCCACTGCAGGTACTCGACCAGCGACCTGGAGTACAACCAGCCGCTCTCTACTGAGGACACCGCGCTGGTCCACAACGGGGTCATCTCCCAGGAGCTCCCCGAGAACTGGGAGGGTCTCTACGGGGTCGCCTGCGAGACCAAGAACGACACAGAACTCCTCCTTCGGAAGCGAGGCAACCCGTTCCAGGATTGGCTGGACTCCAGCATCGCGGCGGTAGAGCTTCACGCCAACCGGACGATGATCGCCTACCGCAACGGCAAGCGCCCCCTTTACCTCACCAAGGTAAACAACGGTCAACTGATCACTTCAACGCGGGACATCGCGTTGAGGTCAGGAGTCGAGAACGACCCCATGCAGCTCAAGATGCACTACAAGACGCAGCTCACCCCCGGAGCCAGGGTCCTCAGCCTGCTGAGCGTCGGCTCTCCTCAGTCCCAACAGGACCTCCAGCCCAAGGCTTCCCCGACCCCATGAAATACGATGTAGACAGCTTCACCTACGGTGCAGAGCTGGAGTACGGCAACTGCTTCCGCTTCGCTGAGCTTCCCGACGGCGCTCAGTGGAACGACAAGGACAACACCTGCGTTTCTTCAACGGGCATCGCCAACGACCCTGTCGGCAAGCTGTATCGGTACGGGGGTGAGATCAACACGAGGCCGACCTCCACCCCGGAACAGCAGGTCGAGCACATCGCTCGAATCAACGCTGCCCTCCCGAAGGGGGGTCCTGCACCCATCGTCAACTACCGCTCCAACCTTCACATCCACGTGCGGGTTCCGGGGCTGAAGGACGACCTGGAGGGCTGCAAGAGGTTGCTGCGGTACATCGACCAGCACCAGCAAGACGCCTTCAGCATCGTGGAACGCATCCCCAAGACGGACCCCAGCCTGCCTCCCGAGGTGTATGAGTGGGAACGGAAGCGGGAAAAGAGGCGGCACAAGTCCCACCAGTACAAGATGCCCAAGAAACGAGTTGCGGCGATGCTCGCAGCCACGACCACCCAAGGCTTCTACGAGGAGCACGCACCGGCGACCGAGAAGGGTCGCATGTGGTACTTCAGCCCACGTGCCGGCATCAACCTCCGCCAGATGTGGGAAGAGACCGAGACCATCGAGTTCCGCCATTTCCCTGGCACCCTGAACATGGACGAGATGCTCTCCGCCATCCGCTGGTGCCGCGCCTTCTTGAGGCATGCCTTGAGCGCTGAGCAGAAGTCCCCGGAGTTGTTCCTCCGAGAGGAAGGCCCGTTCAAATTCCCGGAGTTCGAACCTTACGAGTTCGAGACCGAGCAGCTCTACCAGTGGACCAACTTCGACAAGAACCCGCGCAAGGTTGTGGCAGCGCGCCACAACCAGCTGCGAGAGCTGATCGACATCGAGGACATCGCTGGGGTCTCCTCCAAGGACATCTTCCCGCACCTCCGACGCATCCAAGGCAAGCCCGTGGAAATCGCCCCCCGACCCGACGACGCCTTCGACATGTTCGGCGGGTAACCTCGAACATTAAGGTTGTGGCCTGCCGACCCCTCTCACGGTAAGTAGAGGGGTCGGCTTCGTTTTTAGTCGAGTGAACAGGAGGTGCTGGGTGGACAAACAGCGGAAAGAGAGCAACGGACTGGTCTGGTACGAGTGGACCCGAGAGGACGGGGTCCTCTGCGTAGAACTGACGGGAGAGGGCTTCCTCACAGACGAGGAGACCGCCAAGCTCAAGGCAGAGTTCATCGACGTGGACTCCTTCGAGGTCCTGGTCAACGGCGACACCAACGTCTACGCGCCGCACCAAGAGAGCGTGTTCGACATGTTCGGCGACGAGAAGACCGAGGAAGAGGGGTTGGCCGAGCGGTTGTTTCTGGTCTTCCGCAAGGGGGTCTTCACTCCGGAAGAGTGTGAGGGGGCCTATATCGGGCTGAAGGGGGCTGCCCGCCCTTCCAAGAACCGGGGGGTGGCCGGAGGCAAGGTGGACCCCACCCGCTTCGGTCGAGACGTTGCACGTGTCATCCCTGTGGGCGACGGCACTCGCGCCAAGTACGTCACCAAGGATGGGCTCATCTCCGACACAGTCGAAGCCAACATGACCATGGGCGGAATTGCAGGCTTCTTCCCCCCGACCGCCCGGAACCCCTACGTCCGCAAGACCGCATACACCCGCGACAACTGGGACAAGTTCAAGCAGGCGTGGCCGTTCCTCCGACGGTGCACCGAGCTCTTCGAAGAGCTACACCCCGACCGCTACCAGACCCAGCGGGAATTCGTGGAGCAGCACGAGCTCGACAAGCGGGAGTGGGTTGTTCCGGGCACCGTGTACTCGACCATCACCGTCAACAAGAACTTCCAGACCGCCTGTCACCAGGACGCGGGGGACTTCAAGGCGGGGCTGGAAAACTTCAGTGTCCTGGAAGCTGGGGAGCACACCTACAAGGGCGGCTACACAGTCTTCCCCCAGTTCCGGGTGGCCTTCGACTGCCGGCAGGGGGACTTCGTCGGGATGGATGTCGCGCACCACTTCCACGGCAACACCCCGATCGAGCCCGCAGTGGAAGGCGAAGAGAACTACGAGCGCATCTCGCTCGTCATGTATCTCCGAGAAGACCTGGCGGGAGCGGGCACTCAGGAGGAGGAGTTCGCCAAGTACCAGAAGTGGCGGGCCAAGCATCGCTCGCCCCAAGAGCAGCACGCATACCGCAAAAAGAAGCACCTCAGCGAACAGGCCAAGGATGCTTCTTTCATGGACGACTTCGGAGTCGAATAGGGCTCAGGCCTGCTTGTACCAGTCGCCCATCTCTTCTTCCCAGAGGGTGCCTTCGGAGTCCTCACCCTGAATGTCGATACCGCCCAGGAAGTCTGTGGGGTCGAGGCGCCACTTCTTGAAGAAGTCCACGTACTTCTTGCCGCCTGCCTTTTGCTTCTCGAGCTCCTTGATCTGATCCTTCAGTTCCTGAACCTCCCGGTCGATCGAGTCGATGTCGTTGGAGTCGAACCACATATAGGCGTCGTTCATCATCTCGACGAACTTGGGCCAGTCTTTCATGTCGAAGTTGCGGACGCGGGCAATATTCGAGTACCGACCGTTGATGATCAAGGTGATCTTGCCCCTCAGCTTCCCAGACGCAGTCTTGTCGCGCTGGGGGACGACCTTCTTGAGTGCGCTGAGGATGGCGCGACGGGTCTCGTCGCCCTTGGGCATGGCCTGGGCCATCTTCAGGAGCTTGAGGCGGGTGAGCGAAGAGAGCTTTTTCATCAGGAACCTCCTTGCCCGGGCTCCTCGATAGGAGAAGTATTCTGTAAAGCCTCGACTGCCGCCTGCTCCCCGAAGCGGCCCAGCTGCTCCATCCAGTGGACCCGAACAGTCTCCGCTACCTGCTGAGGCGTCAGGTCTTCGTGCTTCGTCCCCTGGCTCAGCATCGAGACCACCATGAGGTACGCATCCCGACGCAGGGCCTCCACGAACAGGGCTTGGCTCAGGTGCACCAAGCCGCCGCTGGGCCAGGTCTTGGCTTCCTCGGCGTCTTGAGAGGTGAGGGGGCGGTGCGAGCTTTTCACCGCCCCCTGCTCATTCAGGAGTACTCGGATCAGCAGGTTCACTTCTTTCATGAGCCTGCTCTACCGTCATTCCTCGAAGGGGTGGTCCAGGAACAGGATGCCTTCCGCGGGCTCTTCTGTCCTCCAGACTCGGATCTTGCTCAGGTCCTTGTCGGGGGCCGACTCTCCGCCGTAGATCTCCAGCGGGAGTCCCATGCGGATGGCCTGTTTCCGCAGCGGATAGAGCAATCGCAGCTGGTGCGACCCCAGAGAGAAGAACCAGACCACTCCGCCTTGGCTCAGGTGGACCAGTGCGTGACACATTCGGAGGTAGTGGTCGTCCTCATTAGGACCTTGCACGAAGACCTCTTGCACCTCTTCGAGGGTGAGGTCCGGGTTCCCGCTTGAGGGAACCGAGGTGTAGTTCGGACCCCTCAGCCCCGCCAAGTAGGAACGGAAATCGCGAATGGCCTCGCTGGGGTTGCTGCGCGTAGCGCGGAAGCGCAGACCCGCATGGCTGTTCAGAGGATCCCCGGAAGCGCCGGTGTGTTGCTTGTCCCAGAAGACCCGAGGAGCCATTCCGCCAGGCTTCATCCCTGCCTTCTCAGGACGCCACTCTTCGAAGAAGCCTTCCCATGCCGGGTTGACCTGCCGGATCATTTCCAGGCCCCTCCGGACTACAGCAACACTCTGCGTGTAGGCGTGGGCACGGATCAAGACCGGACGACCCTGAAGGGCAAACGCCACTGCCTCAAGGAGCATCTCCGTAGTGTGGCCTGACCGGCGGCACTCCTGGAAGAAATCTTGGAGGAACACCTCTTGGGAGACCGTCCTCTTCCCCAGCTGCTCTTGGACGACGTGAGTCCACGCGATGAGCTGATCCGCCCGCGACTTGAGCCCCAACGCAGCACGGACCGTCTCGGCGGTGGAGGGCATGATCTCGTCCAGATACTCCTTATCTTGGAACTTGCGGAGTCGGTGCCCAACCCCTCTGTGGAAGATATCCTGGAGCTGCTCACACTCTTCGTCCGTAGGTTCTTCGAACTCAGGAACCTTGCCTCCCCGGATGAACTCCAAGCGCCCCTCTATGGAGGCAAGCTGCTTCCGGGTGGTCCCCAGCGTCTCAAAGACGCTGTCGGGGGTCGATCTCAGGCGACGGACCGAGAACTCGTAGCAGGTGTTCCCATCGCTGGCGTCCACGAAGCCCAGGGCCAGCCTCCTCGGGTCATCGTAGGCATACAGGTCGTGACCTGCCGCACGGAGCTCCAGGCAGCGCATCCCCCACGCGAGGAGAGTGTCACAGCGATGAGTGGGACCAAGCTGGCGCCGCGCTGCCCCCGAGAAGACGTCGATGACCTCCTCTGCGTCCGCATTCCCGAGGATGTCCTTCAGGGACTCCGTCCACTTGCTGCTGAGGTCATCGGCCTTTCCGAACGGACCCGCTTGCCTCCAGCGGTCGGGAGTCCAGGACTCGTCCAGGTTCTCCCCGAGAACCTTCTTGAGGGCCTGGTCCTTGAGCATCTTCTGCCGCTCAAGGTTGGAATCCAGGCCCAGGATCTTCTCGATGTCCTGTACCGCATCCGCACCAGGGGCGCTCTTCAAGAGCAGTCGGTTCTTCTTCCAGTCGGCCATGCCCGCCTGACGGAGGATCCTCGCTTGGCCTGGGTGGCACCGACCGACCACGACCTCTTCGTCGCCGATCACGGCGACCATCTTCACGCTCTTACTCACGCTGCACCTTCCTGTGCTATGTTCGTACATCTCGCGACTTGAGGGCCGGGGGTCGCTTCCTGGTGGAAGGTGCAGCTGAATGAGCTTCAGCGGGCCTCGCTCTCCTATTCAGAGGGCGGTACGGTCCTCAACTGAACCATACCCCCGAAGCGGGGAAGGTAGAATTAAAAGAGGGGGCCTATGGCCCCCTCTTTGACCACGAAAAGGACCCCGTCAGTCGTCGCGGCCCAGGCACTGGTTGCAGTCGAAGGTGCAGCTGCCTTGGCTGGCGCAGAAGGGGATGCTGTCGAAGGAAGGCTTCTTCTCTGCCTCCTCTTCCTTGCCGAACTGCTCCATCTCATCCTTGCTGAAGTCGATCTCGCATGCCCCGCCAACGCAGGCCAGCTCCTTCGCGCCCGTGCCCATGTCCTCGGTCTCGTAGTACTGGAGCGCGTCCCAGTCGATGGAGGGGAAGGTCTCCATCAGGCGGTTGTACTCGTCCTCGGTGATTTCTTCGTAGGGTGCCAGCCGGTACTTGCCACCGGAGTAGGGCAGGAAACTCAGGCCGGTGACCTCTTCCCAGTGGTAGTACAACCACTCACCGACGGCATCCCACTCTTCATCGCGGACGTACACCGTGGCCGACTGGTTGTGGCCCCGGTCGCCGATGTAGGTGCGCATGATGTGGAGATAGCGATTGAGCTGACCCAGCGCCGTCTCATCGCTGCGGGTGATCGCACCCTCCGGGGACTTGACCGGGAACTCGGCTACCCAGGTGGGGCACTCAGCGTCGGGGGTGTTCTGGTACTTGTTGTCCTTGTGGACCGGGACACCCTCATCGCGGATCAGTTGCAAGAGCGGGTCGGTGGACGCAACGCGGACGCGCCGAAGGTAGAAGGGGGCATAGCGGGTATGAAAGCCACTGGCGCAGTCGACCAGTTGCGAGGAGTTGCCGCTGGGCTTGCCGCAGGTGATGCTTGCCGGGACCGGGATGCCGAAGTGGGCAGCGGCTTCGGCAGCAGTCTCGCGGGCGACCTGGTTGAAGTAGAGCATCGCCTCGGGGTCGTTGCTCAGGGCAGGGTTATCGCAGTGGCCCGTGATGTCCACCCCGATCAAGCGGTCCTCATCGCAGTGCTGCTTCCAGGCCGGTCGCAGGCGCGGGAAGTAAGTGAACGTGGACTGGATGACGCCGATCCAGGTGGCAGTACGGATCTTCCGGGCAAAGGTCGCGCGGGTGTCGTGGGAGCGCATGACAGCAGCGCTCAAATTGCAGAATTGCCCGCCGCCGCCCTCACCGGTCCAGGGGTCGGTGCTCTCTGCGAAGCGCAGCAGAATTTCGCCGCAGGGGTTGGAGCGAAGCTCGCCTCGGCGCTCTGCCCGCTTCTTGGGAGGCACCGTGTAGAAACCGCGCTCGCCCGAACCAGAGTTGCGGAGTGCGGTCCACTCGACCCAGAACTCCTCTTCGGAGGGCTTGCCGCTCCAGAAGCTGGAGATGTTGGCCATGAACCGGAGGGCCGGGAATCCGAGGTAGGAGTCCTTGCCGTGCTTGGCGAGGTACTCTGCCTCGGTCATGCCGTGCTCCTTCCTGAGGTGGCTCTCGGCATGGTCCGCCTCGCCGGTGTCGGCATGGCGGCTGAGATGGGTGGCCCAGCTGAACCCGCACTCCTTGCAGGTGGGGAACTTCTTGTAGTGACGCATCAGGTCCGACTCAGGGTCGCAGAAGCAGATGAGGGCCGACCTACGGACGCCCCCTGCCATCACGATCTCCCCGATCATGCATGCGATGTCGCTGACCTCTTCGTCGGTCAGCTTGCGGCCCTGAGCACCCTTGAGAGTCTTCCGGACGAAGTCGAGCAGGTTGCGGAGCGGATCCGGCCCGCTGGCCCGCCCGCCCTTGGTCTTGCACCGAGCACCCGCCAGCCTGATGAGGGAGTAATCGAAATCAACATCGAACCCCTGGAACAGATACTTCAGGCAGTCGAGGAGGGAATCCTGCCACCCCTCGGTGCTGTCGGGGATCTGGTACCGGACCACCTTGCCGTTCTGGTAAGCGACGACTGGGAGGTTGTTCACGAAGCGGGACTCAACCGAGTAGCCGACGCCGGTGCCCATCATCAGGATGTACAGCAGCTCACTGAAGCTCGGGAGCGAGTCCAGCGGGATGAAGCTGCAGTTGTAGAACATCGTGTTGTCGCGGCGTGCACCCTCGCCTGCTGACCAGAAGGCCCGCATGCTGGGGAGCACGCCCATGTCCAGCATGCCAATCTTGATGTCGTTCAAGACATCCTCGGGGACCTCACGCTCCTCGCGGAGGAAGCCCACGTAGCGGGAGACCGACTCTTCGTAGCGTTCGCGGCGTCCCTCATCTTCCTTCCAGCGAGGGTAGGTGCGGGTGTAGACGAACTGGCTCAGGGCGTTGGGGAACACCGAGCGCTTCCGCTCCGGTCCTTCCAGGGTCTGCAGCGGGGCGGGAAGGACCGTAAGCTGCGAAGGGGAGAGGCTCATCCAGGTCTCCGTTGGGGCGTGTGGTGTTTCTTGCCGGGGGCGATCTTCACTGTCGTTGATCCCAGGCGGCAAGTAGGGGTGGGGTATTTAGGCGCTACCGGAGCAGCCGATCAGCAATGCTGCTTCGAGCATCACCCATGGGGATGGGTCTCCTCGCCCTACCCCGGAATCGGCCCGGCTAAGGTTCCGAATTAATTTTTTCAGGTCTTCGGCCGACCACTTCCTCAACGCGGGCAAGATGTCTCGATCCAGGATCCACCGAGGAATCCCTAACCTTGAGGCCAGCTCCGTCGGGGCAGTGTTCTTGCCCAAAGCAGCAGCACGCAGCCACCTCATGCTGAGGTCTGGAGGAGAGCCCTTGCCTCGCAGTAGGAGGAGCGTGGGAGGTTGCTTGCCGGCCTGGATGCGGATCTTGTAGAGCGCAGCAGCGCACTTCTTGACATCCTTGGTGCGGAGGGCTGTGCGCAAGGGGTCCAGGTTGATCTCCCCGGAGCCTCTTGCAACCGCAGTGATGTGAGCAGGGACGATCTTCGAAGCCCCCTGACTGCGGGCCAGGGCACAGAACTTGCGGGCCTCGAAGCTCAGCCGCCCTACGTCGGTCCCCACGGCCTTGACGGCAGCAGCGAGGAGTCGCTTAGGGATGACTTCGCCCTCCGCCCTCTTCTTCTCGGGGGTCCAGCCCATGAGCTGTTCGACCTCTACCTTCAGGAACCGCGTAGCGAAGGCTTCGAGGTCCTTCTTGGACGTGGGGTTCACGAAGGAGACCTGGAGGCTCGCATGCAGCTCCTCCAAGACCGCTTTCTGGCCCTTCTTGATCTTGGAAGAAGTGAGGGGCTGATCCGTGTGGCAGATCAGGCAGAAGCTACCTCCGGCCTCTTCTTGGACGTGCTGGAGCAGCTCGACGTCTATCTCCTTCAGGGGCAGGTAGACCAAGGTCTTTTCCCCAAAACTGGCTGCGAAGTCCAGAGCGTCGAACACCTCCTCCTGGGAAGACGCCCGCTGAATCTGGAAGCCCGCAGCCTTCGCTGCGATGCTGGACTGCTCTCGAAACCTGGCGATCAAGAAGTGGAGGTTCCCTCCGACCACGAACACCGGAGGCGGGTTGCGCCAGCTGATCATGCGTCCTCCTCAAAAGGCAGGAGGACAGCCGCATAGCTGACCGGCCCCAGGTTGGCACGGGGATGCAAGACGCGAGACTTACGGATCCGCTCCCAGAGCTTCACTGCCCGCAGGGCAGAGGCCCCATCTAAGCTCCCAGCAAGGTCCTCCACCCCCTTAAACACCACCGAGGGGGTAGCCGCCCCAGCCTCCTCCAAGGAGGACAGAAGGCGACCTACGTCGCCTTCCAGGGCAGCCCTCATCAAAGAGTTGGCGTGTCCCTTTAGGTGGGCCAGGGGGTCTTGGTAGCCGCGCCCACTGAGGGGCGCGGGGCACCATCGGGTGAAGCATCGAGACCGGATCGTCTTGATGACCCCTCGGATGTCATTGGCCCAAAAGATGAGCTGGAGGGGCTTGTTGGAGATTTCCTCGATCGTCTTGAGGAGGGCATCGGCCGCTTCGGGCGTTGCCGAGTCCAGCGGACCCACCACCAAGGAAGGGGGGTGGTCTCCGATTCCCGGCAGGAGGGCCATCTTGGCGATGGCCCGACTGTCAGCGATCTTGAGTCCTTTGTCGCCAAGCGGGTCTTGCGGCCGACCCAGCTTCTGGCCTTCGGCCACTGCTGCGTCTCGCGCCAGGGGGCCATGGAAAAGCAGGCTCATCTATCAAGGACTCCAGGTCGTAGAACGACCCAAACTTACCTGGTAGCGGGCAGGGGCTCAGAAGGCCCCGCCAATCGTCACGTGCCAGCTTCCCTTGCAGAGGTCGCACTGATAGCGGAGAGCCTTGCCGCCTTCATTGAGACGGAACTCCAACCCCTTCCAAGCGTAGTTACCATCGCACCCGTGTTTTGCGCGGCAGCGCATCCACACCTTCTGCCGTTCGACTTTCCTCCTGGGAGGGGGTGGCCGCTTGCGTGGCTTTTGGTTGTCGTCTTGGCTCATGGGTCTCTCCTCCTTGGAATGCCCTACCCCCGAAGGTGACTTGCTTTTGCCCACTTCGTGGGCAGGGCACACATCAAGCTCGGTAGTTGGGGGGACCCCCTTGCTGGGAGACCTAATAGCCCTGGCTGGTTGCTTGGTTGTAGATCAAGGCAGTGACTTGGCTCAAGTAGTCCACTGTCTTGCCCGTAGTTCGATCCAAGATCGACTGGTCACAGCCGTATAGCAGACCCAGACTCTCTGTCGGCAGAGCACTCTGCCCGATCAGGTCGCCTTCGGCGAAGCCAGAAGGCACCGACCCTCCTGGACCTACAATGGAGTCCAATAGCTGGACATCCCTATTGTTCAGTCCAGGTAGGATCCCTCTCCAAGTAGCTGGACGAGACCCATTCTCATTCAACAAGGGCACGAAGACTCGATTCCATTGCTCAGCCAGAATGTAGATTGGCACAGCTTGGTAGGAGCCTGGCTCCCCGGTCTTGGTTCCCACTTGTTGGATCTTCACCCACTTGCTCGGTGCAGACCTCTTGTCCCCTTCGGGGAACAGAACCTCTGCATAGCCTTCAACCAGGAGCATCAAGGGGACGCTACAGTCCCGACTAAGCTCCAAGGCAGTCCGATAGGGGGCAAGGTTGTTCGATCTCTTCTTGTTCATCTTGGAAGCCCTCCAAGACTCAGGTAGCTGGAACTCTTCTTCCAGACACAGACAGAATCTCTTCTCAGATTCTTCTCACTCTCAGGACTCAGAGCAGTTCTCGGACTCAGAGCAGTTCTCTCTCGACTGACTTCAATCGCTGCAAGTATCTCACGACTCAGACTCTTGTTCAGCTTCTTGTTGGTTGTCTTCTTAGGGTTCTTGTTGTTCTGCTTAGGGCTCAGATGCTTATGCTCACTCAGCTTCTTGGTATTGGTTGTAGGGTTCTTGGATGTAGGCTTCTTAGTAAGGATCTGGTTCTTGTTGTTAGAGTCGGTATCTTCCATGCATAAACCTTGAACCAATTCTTCTTGATACCCAATTCCTTCCCCTGAAGGGTTGGAATCAGAATCAACAAGAATGTATTCCCCTCTTCCGAGGGCTCCGGCATCCATCCACCTGCTCACTGCCGCTTGGCCTTCGGCCAGGGGGGCAAGAGCAGGGGACTCCTGGGATTCGGCGGTCAGGAAGACAAGACGTCCTGCCGGGGGCCTGTTTATCTCCGACCGGCTCAACACCTTGAGCTGGTTCCCTACGCCTGACGGCGTAGGGAGGGTCGGAGGGCACCCTTGACAAGACAGCCCCGACACCCATGAGCCTGGCAGCACTCCCACTCGTCCGCTCGCCGCTGCGCGGCGTCGGGAGTAGTGGGGAGTGAGTTGTTCTGCGGGGTTCACTTGGGTGGAGCCTTGGTTAGTTCCCGTTTTGCTCAATGAGGCCGATCACTCTCATTGAGGGTGGGCGGTGGAGTTCCTTGCCACCAGGGTTTCCCCTGCCTCGGCACCCTACAGACTGAGCGAAGATGGTTTGGAGCAACCGTCAACCCCGCTGGAGGCCCGAGGACACTCTCCCTTCCCTTCGGGAAATAGAGAGGCCCGTCCACCCTATACCCGATGGGCCCCGGAAGGGAAACGCCAAGGAGGCGTTTCCTGGGGGCATTACAGAGGGAACCCCTTGCAGGGTGGGGGTCGAACGCAGAATCAAAAAATCCCCCAGCCGTGACGGCTGGGGGATTCGGTTCGAAGTCGGGGGGTGGGTTGCCACCCTACAAGGGGTCAGGCGACCAGCTGGATCTGATCCGCTGCCCGACCCGCATCGCTGGCGATGTAGCAGGCCCCCTGCGCCTCAAGGTAGCCCTTGACCCGGAGGAAGTCCAGGGCCAGGGCCAGCTGGTCGGGGGCCATCTCGACCTCTCCGGAGAGGTCTTCGGTGGTGCTGTAGGGCTCTTCGACCACCAGCCGCAGGACGGCGGTGGAGTTGGCCACCAGCACCGCCACGGCCTGGAGCGCCACCTGGGTATCGGCGGTGGTGTTGCCTTCTTGGATGCCGGTGACTACCGCCTCAGCGCACTCGACCCCGGCCATCTTCATGGCGATGATGAGGGCATCGACCTCCCCCTCTTCCAGGGGGGAGTCGCTGCTGCGGGTGTTCTCCGGGGCGACGAACTCCTGACGGCGGGTGCCGTCTTCGATGTCACCGACCCAGACCGCTCGGGGGGAGTTGGGGTCGCCGAGCAGTGCGTCGGGGTGCATGAACCCAGCGTCCCCGCTCACGTTGATCTCGGTCAGCTCCAGCTGGGTGCGGACGCCCTTGGCCTGCCGCAGTTCCGGGATCTGCCCCTCCCGCTGGAGGCGGCTGGTGACCTTGTGCTTCAGCCAGTAGATCAGCTTGTTGAGGGTGGGGGGCTGGCCCTGCAGGATGAACTTGTCGCAGTAACCTCCCGCCTTCCACTGGTCCTGGGGGGTGCCGCCGGGGCTGAGGTTCTTGCGGGGCTCGCAGACCGACCACTTCGCCAGAGCCAGCCGGAAGTCCCCTTCGAGGTCTTCCTCGTTCTCGATGGTGAAGGTCTTCCGCATCAGGGTGACTGCCTTCTGCTGGAGCGCTCCGTAGCGGATCTCCATCTCGAACCAGATTGAGGTGAGCGTCTCGCCCTTGGCGACCCGCCGCTTGAGTTCCGCCAGCGGCATGTCGGTGACCCACTCGCTGACGAGGTCTTCGGAGGGCAGTGCCGTCCGGACCTGCTTGAGGGTCGAGGTCAGGATGGCCCGCGCTGCCGGGGTGATGATGGGCATGGCGGCCATCGCAGCGAGGGACTCCTCCGCCACCAGCAGGTTCAGGTAGTCCTGGGTGGTGGTCGGGGAGGCGATGTCGCCGGTCAGGGAGGGCACGCTGGCCCCAGCGGCGGACGGCAGCGGGGTGCCCTGGTCGAACAGCTGCTCGAAGGCGTCCTGCTCCTGGGCGGTCGGCGGCTCCCGGTAGGCCGGGCTGGGCTGGTCGAGGAGGGCAAAGGCTGCCATCACCTCATCCGCCGACGCCTCTTCCATGGCTGCCTGAGGTTCGGGCTCGGAGGGAACCTCCACCTTTCCGGTGATGTCCCAGTAGCTGCGGCGGTCGCTGGGCGAGCAGTGCTTCTTCATCACGTCGCCGACCCAGTCGGAGCCGCCGAAGGGGACGCCGGGGATGCCCAGCTTGCCTCGGACCACCTTGCCGTTGGGGTTCTGCTTGGCGGGGAATCCGGCGGCAACCAGGGTTCCCATGATGTCGCGGCGGGTGATGGTGTCGTGCCCGCCCGCACAGAAAGCTGCCAGAACGCGGACTGCGCAGCGCTGTGTGAAAGCCTTCGTGAGGTCAGCCGGGAGGAGGGCGGGCACGCCTGAGTCGTCGGCGAACGCGCATGCCTGAGCTTCGGTGAGCTGGAGCTTCATCTGGTTTTAAACCTTTCCCCTCAGGAGGGGGCTGGTGTCACGTTGTGGGAAGAACGGAGCGAGAGTGTTCCCGTTGCGGGTGGGGCTCCGTGTGGCTGACCCGGTCAGCGAACCGAGTACGGGTCACGCCACAAAATCATTACGGCACGCGAGCGATCAGGAAATCAGAAATCGTGGGAAAATTCATCGATTCGCTCAGAGCCAGGGTTTTCGGGTGTTCAATCAGCAGCTTATCTACGGATATCCGTAGCGAGCCCACGGAGCCACACATGAACCGCGTTTTGGTCGCCAACTTCATCCTCAAGGCCCTGCCCCAATTCGACTCCCGCCGGAAGCTGGCCTCCGCTGAGGCCAGCTTTGACCCGGTGAGGGGGGTTCAGGCGTCCCTGTACCGTCGGGCCAGTCTCGACCTCGACCTGTTCGCCCGCGCGAGCTACCTTGAGGGCCTGACTGGGGAACCTTCCAACACCCTCAGCAAGAAGCCCCGATACACCTTCTCCCGGCTTCAGCAGGCCCTCAAGGATGGCACCCCCAATCGCCTCCTTGAGGTCATGATGGTCGAGAGGGGGATGAGCGCCAGCGAGGTCCGGAAGTTCATCAGCATGAAGAACCAGGGGGTCTTCGCGAGCTTCCTGAAGGGTATCCGAGGAGCCTTTCAAGGTCAGGATGCTGTTCGCGGTCTGATGCCGGCGGACGTCGCTTCGAGCCTTCTCCTGGGATACAGCCCCCTCACGGGCACCCCGCTGTCGAAGCTCAACCGGCGAGGCGTCTTCGACTGGCTGGGAACGCGGGCCAAGAAGGCCCCCACCCTGGGAGGGCTCAACGCCATCGCCCAGAAGTCGGGCCGACAGTTCGGCATGGACGTGGCCCGCTCCGCGCCCAAGGAAGAGGTCTTCATGATGCCGCTGGACATCCCAGTCGGCGAGGGCCTTTCGGTTCAGGAGACTGTGGCTGACCCTCGCAGCCTCGAAGACGCCAACTGGCAACAGCTCACGGAGTTCCTCTACAAGGACCCGGAGGTTGCTGCGTTGGTGGACGCTGCGGTCCGTCCTCGGATGACCGGGAGGACCCAGAAGTTGATCTGGGACCTCGTTCGTCAGGACCCCTCCCTCCTCAAGTTCTCCCGGAACGGTCAAGTCGCGCTGAACGCCCGCGCTGCGGTGAAGATGCTGATCCGCAGCGGCCAACTGGACCTGGACCCGAACGACTCCGAGGCTCTCCGCAAGAAGGAAGTCCTGTTCAACACCGAGTGGCGGAAGGGTGTCAAGCCGAGGATGGAGGATGCCCTCCGCAGCTCCGAGATCGCGGGCCTCATCATGGGGCGTCAGGACCTGATGGAGTTCCTCACCGAGAGCCAGCGCCGTCCGGGGCCGGGTGGGACCGGCCAAGTCGGCCCCATCTACCCTGCGGGTGAGGGTCCGGAGCCCTATCGCGGGCCCACCCGCCGTGACGTCATGGACTGGGACCAGGACGTGTTCGACGACCAGATGGAGAAGGCCCTGCGCCGTCTCAAGAAGGTTCCCGGATTCAAGAAGCTCCGCAAGCAGCTTCGGTTGGAGCGCGAGCAGGAGCAGCGCCACCTGCGTATGAAGCGGGACTTCGGCGAGACCTTCGATCGGGCGGTCAGCGACCAGCACCTGATCGACCCCAACTACCGGGGCCACCGGGCAGCAGAGCGCATCGCGCACCGCTACCTGGAGCAGAAGAAACAAGACAAGTAATCCGCCCCGCAAGGCGGGATTACAAGCACTGGCCGGGGAGTAGTCCGATGGACTACTCCCCGCTTCCTTTGCCGGTAAGTACGACCTCGTGACGCAGGCGCTCCTATGGAGCCATCGCGAAAAAACCCAAGAGGAGATGCGGGTGCCCAAGCCCAAAAGTAAGACTCAAGCGTTCAGCGGAAGTGTGCTGAACGTGGTTTACTCCAACGACGACTTCTTCATCTTAAAGATCCGCCCGGACGTCAGCCCCGTCAACGACCCCAACGACCCGATGGGCCTGTTCGCGAGCACCGCTGCCCCGGTGACCGTCAAGGGGGACTTCCCCGGAATGGCGATGAAACCGGGGACCTGGTTCACCTTTGAGGGCCGCTGGATCAACCACCCTCAATACGGCAAGCAGCTCCAGAGCGTTCGGTCGCCTGTCAGCCTCAACAACTGGACCAACGAGCGGGTCAAGGGGGCACTGACTTCCCGCGGCGTCGGGCCTTCGATGCGGTACGCCGTGGAGCGCCATGCCCGGCAGCTGGGCAAAACGATGTTCGAGGTCCTGGAAGCCGAGGACCTCGACGGGGCTCCGGGGATGGATGAGGTCGCCGCTGCCCACGTCTTGACCAACTGGAAGTCGCTTCGGACCTACATCGACGGCGCGGCCTTCCTGATCCGGGCAGGGCTCAACGCCCGTGCGATCGGCCGGATCCGGAAGAAGTTTGGTGGGGACCTTCAAGAGATCTTGACTCGCAACCCGTGGGTCATCACCCAGGTTCCTGGCATCACGTTCAAGGAAGCAGACGCATTGGCCCAAGGCATGGGCGTCGGCCTCGACCATCCCGGACGCCTTCAGGGGGCAGTGCTCAGCGCCGTCAAGGATGTGGTCCGAGAAGGCAACGTGTACTGCTCTGTGGTCGGGGCGGTCAACCGGGTCACCCGGTTGGTCCCTTCGGGGCAACCCCCAGCGCGCAAGATCGCTGAAGCCATCGGAGCCCTGGTCAAGAGCGGCCAGCTCATCGTGGACCGGGATACAGACCCCGGCAACAAGCTCTTGTATGATGCGTGGCACTACAAGGTCGAGGTGGGGTCGGCAGAAGCCCTCGCGTTGAAGCTGAAGCGGCCCCTGGAAGAAGACGAGTTGCTGGACATGTTGGCGATGTCCAGCGGGCATGTGGAGACCGCCTTGGTCCGATTTGGGCGCACGCTGGACGTTGCCGCGCGCTCTGCTCTCCAGAGCTGGGCCAGCGCCAAGAAGGTCAACCTCACGCAGGATCAGATGAAGGCCGCGACCCTTGCCCTGATCTCTCCGGTGAGCCTCCTCACGGGCCTTCCCGGCACGGGCAAGACCACGACCTTGAAGGCCATCGTCAGTGTGGCGCGGGATGCAGGCATCCCCCTGTTGCTTGTAGCCCCCACAGGCATCGCCGCCAAGCGCATGGCCAGCGTCACTGGGGTAGAGGCCCACACCGTTCACCGTGCTTTCGGAGCGAAGGGCTTCCGCAAGGATCAAGAGGACCGGGAGGCCACCTACGTTGGAGTGACTGGGTCTTCTGAAGGCCGCGACCCCAACGCGCGGGGCAGCCAGGAGTGGGGTTATGGTCCTGACAACCCTCACCCGGCAAAGCTGGTCATCGTAGATGAGAGCTCGATGCTCGACCTCTACATGCTGTATCGGCTCGTGATCTCCACGCGGGAGGACTGCCGCTTCCTCTTCGTCGGGGACCCGTACCAGCTGCCCTCTGTAGGTTCCGGTGACGTGCTCCGCGACATGGTGAAGTCGGGGGTCTTCCCGCACACTCACCTGGACAAGATCTTCCGCCAAGCAGACACCTCGGGCATCGTCCTGGCAGCCCACGCCGTTCACGCCGGGAAGTTCCCTCAGATCGACCAGAAGGATTTCGTTCTGAAGGAGGCCCCCGATGAGACCGACGCCAGCGATCAGGTCGTGGCCCTGGCCCGGACCCTCTACCACCAGCGCGCCAACTTCCAGATCTTGAGTCCCCGCCACGGCGGGGACTCCGGGGTGACAGTCCTCAACCACCGTCTCCGCCAAGCCCTGAATCCCCAGGTGTCGGGCCTTGTTGAGGTTCGCCTGGGCAACGACGTGATCCGCGAGGGTGACCGCGTCATGGTCATCAAGAACGACTACGACAACCGAGTCTACAACGGGGATGTAGGTAAGGTCAGCCGCATCGACAAGCGCGCCAAGGAGATCGAGGTCAAGGTCTTCGAAGGTCCCGGCGTCCCGGACCGGGTCATCCGCTACAAGTACTCGGATGCCGTCAAGGTCCTTCGGCTGGCTTATGCGCAGACTGTTCACAAGAGCCAGGGTCAGGAGTACGATGTCATCGTACTGCCTGTCTTGGACGCCTTCGGACGCCAGCTTCAGCGGAACCTGTTCTACACGGCCATCACCCGAGCCAAGAAGCGCGTCTACCTGGTAGGCACCCGCTCGGCGGTGATGAAGGCCATCCGGAACAACAAGGCCCAGGAGCGGAGCTCCGGGCTGTCAATGAGACTGGCCAACTTGGTATAGAGGGCCTATCCTTGAGGTGAAGAGGGCCTCCGTCACCGAGAAGAAGCTTCTGCGGGGGCTGGAGAAGCTGAAGAACATGGCCGACAAATCTGCATCCGATAAGTCGGTTCGTCTGGTGAGAGACCCGGACCGACTTATCGGGATCATTTGGGTCTACCAAGGACCCAAGAATCTCGGGAAGGTCTGGCAGGGCATGGACCGGAAGTGGTACAACAGCCAGAAGAGGGGTTTTCGCTTTCGTTCCCGCAAGGATGCGGTGGGAAATCTCGTCTCCGGGGGCGGTTCCCCGGAGACGAGATTTCCCGTGTTCGAGTGACTTTGAGTCTTTGGGGGTATCCTCTAAGCTGACTTAGAGGCCCTCATGAGCACCAAGCCTTCCCGCAACGATACCGTCCTCTATCTCGACATCGAGACGCTGCCTGCCGAGGAGGAAGATACCCTCTGGCAGCACCTTGCTTCGAAGAGCGACCTGACGGTCGAGGACCAGGGCAAGGTGCGCCGCAGCACCAGTCTCTGGCCTGCACTGGGTCGCACCTGGATGATCGGCTTCGCAGTCGGGCCTGGGGATCCTGTCCTCTGTTGGGGCGATGGTTCCCCCTCTTCGGAAAAGCTGGTGCTGGAAGAGTTCTGGAGGCACGTCCAGAACTACCGGAACCCCTGGTTCGTCGGCCACAACATCAGGCGCTTTGACCTCCCCTTCCTTCAGGTCCGCGCGCTCAAGGCTGGGATGCCAGCCTTGGCAAAGTTCCTGGGCTCCCCGCTCCAGAAGCCCTGGGACAAGCGTGTCCTCGACACCCAGGAACTGTGGCCGGACTCCAGCCGAGGCTACCCCAAGGGGTTTGGCCTCAAGAAGCTCGACACCATCTGCCGCCTCCTGGGACTGCCCGTGCAGGATGGCGTCATGGGCTCGGGCGTCTACCAAGCCTATCTGGAAGGTAATGCTGAAGGTGTATACGAGCACCTTTATGAAGATGTCATACAAGTTCGAGATGTCTTCCGGGTGCTGTACCCAGCCCTGTGAGGAAACATGAAGGCTGAAGACCTCCCCCAGGTTTCTCAAGATGCGGTCAACAGGCTGTATGCCGCGCTCACCTCGATGGAGGTGCTCCTTGATCCGGACCCTCTTCGATACGGTCCCGGCAGGCTGAACAAGAAGATCTCCGCCACGCGCGGGTTCTTGAGTCAGACCGAGGCAGTCTACCTCAAGATCTCTTCGCTCATCCAGCAGTACAAAGCAGCTCACCGCACGGCAGAGCTGACCCTGGACCTGGAGAAGATGGATCTCTATGCCAACAACGTGGAGATCCGTTCCGCCCGCAACCAGTCTACGCAGGAAGCGCTTGCCACCTACCAGCTCCGCCCCCAAGTTGAGTTGGCGTCGAGACTGGCCTCAACCAGAGATGATCTGGTGATGATCATGAGCGCGGTCAAGTCCAAGAAGGCCGACCTCAAGGACGCTCAGGGACGCCTGCGGGACCAGCTCAAGCTCTGCCAAGAGCAGATTGGCCTGGGCCAGCGATGGGGCTCCAAGCCAGCCCCCCGAAAGGTCGAGGACCCAACCGCTGCGGGCCTGAGCCCGGCGTCCCTGACGGAGCTGTTCAAGCGGACCCGAGAGACCGGGAAGACCGTCCAAGAGGTCGAGCAAGAGATGCTGGCGGAGCAGGTGCAGGAGGAAGCCCCTCCGCTGCATTCCTACCCATACTTGGGGTTGTGTAGCGTCTGCGGTGAGCCTCAGCACCAGACCCCGGACGGGTCCCTCTGTGAGAACGGTCATCTGGGGGCTACTACAGTCTCAGACGTGCCTCCGGTCCCGTCAGTGCCTCCGGTCCCGGTCGCAACCGAGCCTGAGCCAGAACCCCAGCCTAAGAAGGCTGTCGAGGGTTCCACTGCAGAAGCTGATTTCTTGGATGACCTTCTCACCGGTGTCCTGACTCAGGAGCCGGGGATGACTGCCGAGGAACAGAACATCGCAAACGCACTTGATGGGCTGTTCTCGTAGGCTTGGCAAGTCTAAGGTTAGGGTAATAGGTTCTGCGCCAACACTACCACCCACGGGCGCACAACAACACAAGGAGGAAGCCATGGACGGCTTCATGGATTTCGGAATCGGCGTTGAGGACGAGGGCGTCGGAACCAAGGAGAAGAAGTACGGTGCGAAGGACGGTTGCTCGGACCGCATCTCCTTCGCCTGGTTCAGCATCCCCGGAGAGCCCGACGATGACGGCAACCCTACCTGGACCACAGAGGGCCTGATTCAGCCCGACGGCACCTTCAACCCCAAGGCGGTCCCCCGGTTCACCGGCTGCCAGCGCCACTACGTCAAGGGGGCCGGTTACGTTCTCCACGATGGTCCGGCGTTCAACACGTTCGGCAAGCCCAAGACTGCCATTGCAACCGTCGTTGTCGTCTGGCCGACCAACGACGAGGGCGACCTGGACATGAACAAGTTCTCCAAGGGCAAGGGCTGGAAGGTCCTCCCGTGGATCCACGGCGACAGCGAGAAGTACAAGCAGGTCGCCAAGATCCACAAGCGCAACCCGCTCAGCCGGCACGACGTGCTGTTCTCCTGCCCGGAGAACGGTGCTGAGTACCAGAAGCTGACCTTCCTCGCAGAGCAGGAGAGCGACGAGCTCCCCGCCAACCTTCTCGCCTCGCTCATGGCGAGCGAGAAGCCGCAGGCCAAGGCCACCGTTCGGAAGATCCTCTCCCAGGTGAAGGCCATCGTCGACGGCCTTCCTGCCGAGCTGGCTACGAAGATGACTGTGGCCGAGGTCATCGCCAAGCGTGATGGGAAGGACCCCGCCACCGCCCTCAACAACTCGGCGAACATCGCTGCGGACGTCGATGGAATGCTGGACGGCGTGATCTGAGCATCCCTCACCCGCGAGGGATGCCGGGGCCAGGGGGTGCGTTCTCCTGGCCCCTTTTCCGTTGGAGTGCTTGAATGAGAGTCTTGGGCGTAGACCCTTCCCTGACCAACTACGGTTGGGCGCTGCACGACACCTCCATGCCGGGAGGAGATCCTCGGCGGTGCGAGCAACGAGGTCGGTTCCAGACCTCGTCCAAGCAAGAATTCATCACCCGCTACATGCTGCAACGCCAGCGCTTGGTGGAGCTGGTCGAAGAACTTCGGCCCGACGCCGTGGGTGTTGAGTTCCCAGTCTTCGGGAACTTGTGGTCGGAAGGAATGTACGGCCTGTTCCTGTTCACGTGCGAGGCCCTCCGCCAGACCCGATGTGATGTCGTCTTCTGGACCCCGCTCCAGTTGAAGGCGCACGCAAGAGAGCTCGTCAACCGCCCCAAGGGGTGGAAGATGGACAAGAAAGACATGGTCGAGGCAGTCAAGGTCGATGCAGGACCTGGCCGCTGGAACCACAACGAAGCCGACGCATACCATTGCGCCAGACTGAGCGCTCGGTTCTGGGAGCTATACGATGGCACCCTCTCCCAAGCCGACCTCTCCCCCGTCGAGCGGAAGTTCTTCACTGAGGTGAAGGTGTTTACGCGCGGCAAGAAGGCTGGCAAGACGGTCAAGCGCGGCACAATCTACCGGGAAGACGACCGTTTCTTCCTTTGGTCCAACCTGGAGTCCTGATGGCTACCGTTAAGTCCTCAAAAGACCTGAGCGGGGCGCAGAGCCCCCTGGCCGCAGCGCGCGGCTACCTCGAAAAGAAGCTGAAGAAGAAGTTCACCGACATCCGCGTGGCGCTGGATCCGGAGGCCCTTCGTCAGAGCCTCCCCCACCTCACTTCTGGGTGTGAGGTGATCGACTACCTCATCGGCGGTGAGCCCAACTCCTTCGGCGTCCCCCCTTGCCCTGGCTTTCCGCGAGGTCGCGTCGTCCAGATCTGGGGCCACGAGTCGGCTGGTAAGACCACGCTGGCCCTGGAGTGCTGTGCTGCGGTTTGTGCCGCAGGGGGCACCGCTGTCTACATCGACTGGGAGAACGACATCGTCCCAGACTACGCAGCCAGCTTGGGTATCCCGATCACCGACCCCGACCGCTTCGAGCTGCTTCAGCCGGAGACCCTCGAGGACGGAGTGAAGTTCGCCATCGCTTATGCCACCGCAGGCGTCGATGTCATCGTCTTCGACTCGGTCGGTGCGGCGGTGCCTCGTCGTCTGGCCGAGCGCGATGCCTTGGACTCGGCTGAGCAGGGCAAGGTCGGCGAGCTTCAGGCGGTGTGGTCCCAGGAGCTGCCGAAGCTCAAGGGTGTCATTGCCCGGACGGGCACTGCGGTCATCGGCATCAGTCAGGTCCGCGCCACCATGGCCCGGATGGGCAAGCAGAGCAAGCCGCAGGGTGGCAACGCCTGGAAGTTCTACAGTTCGGTTCGCCTGGAGCTCCGTCGTGTCCAGAACGAGAAGGCGAAGGAGTTCAACGAGCTGACCCACAAGACCGAGGAGCGCACGGTCGGTGGTGTCATCAAGGTCACCGCCATCAAGTGCAAGATGAGCCGCAGCCAGGGTCGTGAGGAGATCTTCTACATCCGCTGGGGGGAGGGCATCGACAATGTCCGCTCCTTCCTGGAGATCGCCAAGGCTCATGGCATCATCAAGCAGTCCGGCTCCTGGGTCAAATGGGAAGGTGCTCCGGGCAAGTCCCTCATGCTTCAGGGGACTGAGAAGTTCCTCAAGCACCTCAAGGAGAACCCGGAGTTGGTGGATGCTCTCCGGGATACGGTCCGACCGCTCCTGGGTCAGGGAGCCGCCGCGCAGTTCTCGGACGAGGCGCTGGAGGAGGATGACGAGATCAGCGCGGAGCTGAAGGGCTTGGACGGCATGTTCGACGAAGATGGCGACAAGTAGGGTAATGTAGGGCTGTAATCTTCGTCGTAGGAGCCGTTGATGCCGGTTCGAGTTCGGGTGCGTAACTTCCAATCTATCAAAGATGCGGAAGTCACCCTCTCAGGTTTGACGGTCATCACTGGCCCAAATAACATCGGGAAGAGTGCGCTGATGCGGGCCGTGCGGGGGGTGTTCACCAACCCTACTGCCGGCCCGCTGGTCCGTAATGGGACCGCCCACCTGACCGTCGACCTCTGGTTGGACGACGGCACCCACATCAAGTGGGAGAAGGGTTGGGCCAAGCCCCACAAGAAGGGCGGAACCCTCAATCAGTACTGGCTCAACGGGGTGAAGCTGGAGTCTGTAGGCCACGGAGCACCCAAAGAGGTCCTTGCCTTGGGGGTGGATTCCATCCCCGCAGGGAATCAACAGCTCTGGCCCCAGATCGCCCGCCAGAAGGAGGGTGACTACTTTCTGGTGAACAAGTCGGGGGCGATCGTAGCGGAGGCTCTTAGCGACGTAGAGCGGGTGGGGAGGCTGAACAAGGCCCTTCGCCTAACCGAGAGGGACCGTCGCTCCACGGACGGAGAACTGAGAGTCCGCAGCAAAGACCTGCGGACTCTCAGCAAAGACCTGGAGTACTTCGAGGGTCTGGGGGATCTCCAAAAAGCGTCCGACTCTTTAAGGGGCTGCCGGAGTTTCCTTGCCTCCAGGCAGCAGGAGCTGCAGAAGCTCCGCGCGCTCCAAGCGCGCTTGGGGGAGGCCCGAGTCCAAGCCCAGTACTGGGGCGCGTTTGAGGGGCGTGTTCCGTCGCATGCTCATCTCTCCCCGGCCCGCGTGACTGATATCCACCGCCTCGACCAGATCCAGCGCCGCTGGGTTCGAGCATCGGAGGACTCTGCTCGGTTCCGGGGCTTCCGGACGACAGTCCCTGAGTCAGGGACTGTCGTCAAGTTGGCCCGTTCGCGGAAGACTCTCCGAGCAGTAGGTTCCCGCTATGAGACCTCTGCCCAAAAGCAACAGCTTTTGGCCGGTTGCCCTCCTCCTGTAGCGGAGCCTTCGAAGCTGCCCGCGTTGGTACGGCTCCTGAGCCAGATGAGCCTCTTGAGCGGTCGGAGGCAAGAGGCGTTGCGGAAGCAGGGCGCGTTGCCCTCGGTCAAGTCGGTGTCCCTGCCTTCGGGGGACCGCGGGCAGCGCATCCAGAAGGGGATCTTGAAGCTCTCTGCTTCCCTCGACCGCCGCTCCTCCCTCTTGGAACGTCAGCGGGAGTTGGGTAGCAAGAGGGAGCACCTGGACCTTCTGCTGGCTCAAGTCAAGGCCGAAGTCATCACCCTGCTGGGGGAGCGCGGTGAGTGTCCTACCTGCGGGGCGGTCCATTGAGGAGTCCTGACGTATTCTATTCCCCCCAAGGCGGGAAGGCGGAACTCTACTACGGGGAAGACGCTCGTGCCACCCTCCGCGGATTGCCCGAGAACAGCGTGCATCTCGTAAGCACGAGCCCTCCCTATTGGGGGTTGCGGGATTACGGTGCGACCGAAGACCAGATTGGTCTGGAAGACTCTTTGGAGGGTTACGTTCAGGCTTTAGTGGGGGTGTTCCGAGAGGTTCGTCGCGTTCTCCGCTCGGACGGGGTTCTCTGGCTGAACTTGGGAGATTCCTACGCTTCGGGGGGCCGGCAGGGGCACGGTACTCGCGTGGGGTTCAAGCAGCAGTCCAACAGGGGGTCTAACGGTCAGCGGAACTCGGCCCGACCCCCGACCCCTGAAGGGTTGAAGCCGAAGGACCTGGTCGGTGCCCCTTGGAGGGTGGCTTTCGCCTTACAGCAGGACGGTTGGTATCTGAGGTCTGCCGCTCCGTGGGTGAAGCGGAATCCAATGCCTGAGTCGGTCTTGGACCGACCCACGACGGCCACCGAGTACGTCTTCCTCCTGGCTCACCCTGACTCGGGGGGGCGTTACTTCTATGACCCCTTCGAGGTCCGCCAGCGTTACGGCAGGAAGCGGAATTGGAGGAACTCTGACTCTTGGGAGTATTCCCTGGAGGTCTTGAACGCGGACTCGCCCGTCCTTCTATCGGACGACGGGCACCCGCTCGGGTTTCAAGTGAACCCGAAGCCTTACAGGGGGGCGCATTTCGCCACCTGGCCCGCAGAGCTGGTCCGCCCCTTGATCCTGCTCGGTGCTTCCTCCAAGGGTGTCTGTTCTTCTTGCGGGAAGCCTTGGGGGAGGGCTTTGCAGTCCCGCGCACTCCGCCCCACCGCTGCGAAGGTGGGGGGCGATCCGGGTCGGGGGGACGGGGGAGCGCGGGTCCGGGAGGGGTCCGGTTCGGGGGGAAATGCCTTGGGCCAGAAGCGCTGTCCCGGAGGTTGGGCTCCTCCCTGTAAGTGCGATGCCCCGGTGTCCCGCCCGGTGGTATTGGATCCGTTTAGCGGGTCTGCGACGACGGGGATGGTGGCGCTTTCTGAGGGTTGCGATTATGTCGGGGTTGACCTCAACCCTGACTATCTCCCCCTGGCGATGGCCCGTCTTCACGGTAATAAGGCAGGCCCTTCTGAGAGGTCTACGGACCTTGATGCCTTAGACCTGTTCGGGAGCCCCTAAATGTCCAAGGTTACGCTGGTATGGCGAACAGACGTACATATGGCGGACCACGGTCCCAGCTCGCGTACTGATGACTGGCGGGCTATGGTCCTCGACAAGCTGGGGCAAGTCCGGGATTTTGCCGCCCGAGAGGGTGCTTCGGCCATCTTGGACGGCGGGGACTTCTTCCACATCAAGAGCCCAGGCCGGAACACCCACGAGACGCTGAGGATGGTAGCGGATCACCACACCGCGTACCCCTTCCCTGTGTACTGTGTTCCGGGCAACCACGACTGCGTGTATGGGAACTATCAGTTCCTGGGGCAACAGCCGCTGGGGGTTCTCTACTCCACTGGTATATTCAAGCGGCTCTACGACGAGCACGAGGTGGTGTTCATAGAGGGTGGGGTCAAGGTGCGGGTGGTGGGCATCCCCTTCCACGGCAACCGTTACGACATGGACCGCTTCTTCAGCCTCGAGAAGAGGGACGAGGACTACCTCGTGTGCTGCGCCCATGTTCTTGCCTCAAGGCATGGCGGGAACATGTTCGAGGGGGAGGATATCGTCCGCTATAACGACCTTCTCGATGCTGCTCCGGACGTCTTTTGCTTTGGTCATTGGCACAAGGACCAGGGGGTCGAGGTCATCGAAGGGAAGCACTTCGTTAACGTGGGGAGCCTCACCCGAGGTTCCTTGAGTCAAGACGAGGTGCAGCGTCAACCTGCGTGTGTTGCCCTTCGGTTCACCCCCCAGGGTATCGAGACCCTTACCCACCGCCTTGCCGTTCGAGCCGCTCCTGAGGTCTTTGATGTGGATCGCCGCCGCCTTCAGGTCGAGCGTCAGGTAAATATGGACGGCTTCGTAGCCTCCTTGCGGGAGGGTTTGAAGCAGACCGAGGGTACTCCCGAGGACAAGATTCGGGAGCTCGATGAGACGCTGGTTGATGTCCGCGAGCGCGCCCTTCGGTACTACGAAGAAGCAGGGGAATAATGGACCGAGATTCGGCAATCTACTTCGAACACTTCGAAGCCTACGAGCACTGCCCGCAGATGTTCCTCTGGGGCTATGGATGGGATGGTGTAGATTGCGGGGGAGGCTACGGACAGCCCAAACCTCGCCCGGAGCCTCCTTACCCCCGAGAGAGCCTCCTGATCGGGGAGGTCATCCGCGCTTGTACGACACAACTCTACAACAACGAGTTGTGGCGGGACCCCAAGAGGCTGACCGCCAACATGGAGAAGGTTGCGCTGCGTGAGTGGCGCCAGGCCCTCCGCAAGCCCGAGAACGCCCACGCGGTCCGAGCGTCGAAAAGCTCCCCGCAAGAGCTTTTCGATGTCGTCAGGGAAGGGGCGGCGGGATACGTTCGGACCATGAAGAGGCACCGGCTCCTGACATCGAAAAGCCGCAGCAAGGTTCACCTCTTGGGTCAGCTCAACAAGTGGCTGACTGTGGGCTCTTACGCCGACATCCTCCTTCGCTCTGACAAGGCCCCCGCCATCATCCTTGAAGGCACTTCCACCCGGTACAAGCTGCGTTGGGCCAATCCCGACAAGCTGCGCTGGCACGCCATGACCTATTGGCGAACCTACCGAGAGCTCCCCGGTAAATTGGGGTTCGTGTGGCATCGCTTCCCTGCGGGCATGCTCACCAAAGACCCAGAGTCGGGGGAAGACCTTGAGGAAGAGGGAGTTCACTGGGTGGAGTTTGATCCTGAAGACATCCACGGCCTTGCCGTCCGGGCGAACGAGGCCCGCAACGGCATGCGAAAGCGAAAGTTCGAGCCGACCCCGAGCCCCAAGACCTGCAAGTACTGTAAGTTCCAGTCGGCGTGTGAAGCGCGGCTGGGGCAGAAGCGGCGCAATTCCCGAGGTCCCAGCCCTTCGGAGATCCCCGAGGCAGAGGGCTCTAAGGGCGGCTTCGTAGACTTTTCCCTGTAGGGGCACAGTATGGACATCGACAACAAGTTGGAAGAGGCGCTGAAGCGCCGCGATAAACTCTCTTCCTTGGCCCAGCGCATCCAGGGCCAGAAAGAGGCAGCTGACCGCAACGTGGCGGCGGTTGAGGATGAGATTCGGGCCATGGGCATCGAGCCCTCCGAGTTGGGTGCCAAGGTCAAGGCCCTCGAAGAGGCGTTGGCCTCTGAGGTCGAAAAGTTCAACAACGACTTGGATCAGCTGGAAGCTGATCTCAAGCCTTACACGGAGAAAATCCGATGAAGATTCAGGTGGCTCAGCAAGACCTGGAGACCGCGATCAGCACTGTACGCTTTGCCGTGGGCAAGGATGCAGACCTCTCTTCCCACTACCTCTTCCGGCTCTCGGGCGGCGTTCTCAAGGTCAACTCCTTCTCGCGCCAGACCTTCGCTTCGGCCCCTATCATCTCGAAGGTGGACAACGCTGAGGACGGGGATGCCTTCACCGTGGAGGCGTGGCGTTTGGAGAAGTGGGTCGCAGCGGTCGGCGAGGGTCTGCTGACTTTGGAGTACGAGGGCAATGGTGACGTGAGGTGCAAGGGGCCGCACTCCCGCATCCGGCTCCGCTCCCTGGACCCGACCAAGTGGCCCACCAACGACAACCTGATGGCGTCGGCGGAGGAGATGGGCACCATCGACGGCGCTGCCCTCAACAGGGCGCTGGCGCTCTGCAAGTTCTTCATGAGCGATGAGGACACCACCAAGCCGGAGATCGCTCAGGTGGAGTCCCGCGCTGGTGTTCTCTGGGCCAGCGACCGCAGGTCGATCCTCAAGATCGACCTGCCGCTGACCGGGCTCGACATCCGCATCCCCTCCTCGGATGTAAACACGGTCTCCCGCTTCCTCGGAGGCAAGGACTCCATCACGATCAAGAACAGCGACCGCGACCTGTCGGTGGGCGGTGGGGGCAGCACCACCTTCTGGAAGTCGGACGGCAGCTACTTCGGCGTCTCCCGCCCTGTGCTGGAATTCCCGGATTTGAAGATCCCCAGCGACCAGAACCCGCCGGTCCAGCTCACTCTGGACCGCGAAGAGTTCGCAGTGGCGCTCAGTGTCCTCCTCGCAGGTGCCCCCAAGGGTCACAGCGATGTCACCTTCAGCTACAACTCCGGTCAGGTCTACGCCAGCATGCCTTGCGAGGCGGGCGGGCTGGATGAGTACCCTCTGGAGAAGTCGGTCCTCGCGGGGGACATGGATAACTGGACCGACTTCACCATCCGCACTCGCTACCTGGAGGGAGTCGCCAGCACCTTTGGCCTCGACACCCTTTCTCTCGGCGTCTACAAGAAGGCGCGCGGCGGGTACGTGGAGTTCCGGGTAAACGCTCCCGAAGGTGAGGATGGGGAGGAGTTGTTCGGCAACAAGTTCCCGGACGACAACCGCTACACCGCGATCATCCTGTGGAAGAACTGAACAACCTTTCGGACCGCTTCCAAGGGGTCGAAGCCCGCCTCTTGGAAGCGGTCCATCACCGGGACTCTTTGGTCCGACGCCGGGACGCAACCGAGGAATTGGTTGCGTCCTTGACGCAGGAGAGTGAGGTGTTGGCGAAAGTCGCTGACCTTTTCCGAAACCTCTTGGACCAAGAGATCGTCGGCAACGCCAAGACGGCCGAATCCCTCCTCACCGAGGGGCTCGGGGTGATTTTCGATGACCAGACCATCAGCGTCCGCGCGGAGGTGGGGGTCCACCGGGGCAAGGTCAGCGTCCAATTCGACACCATCCAGAAGCAGGCGAATGGTGTCGAGGTTGTAGGGTCTGTGACGGAGTCCTACGGTGGGGCCGTGGCGACTGTCCAGTCAGTCTTGCTGCGCATCGTAGTTCTGACGCGGAGGGGTTTGCGACCTATCTTGCTGCTGGACGAGAGCCTGGCGGCCATCAACGAGCAGTACATCCCCCGCGTTGCCCGGTTCCTTTCGCTGCTGAGCGATCGGTTGGGTTTGGACATCCTCGCGGTAACACACAATCCTACTCTTGTAGAAGAGGCGGACACTGCCTACCGCATCCAAGCCCAGAAGGGTGCGGCGGTGTTCAAGCCCCTTCGGAGGAAGAAGTGACGCCATGAGGTCCAAGGGTCAGGTTGCTCATAAGTTGAAGCAGGCAGTACACCGGGCCATCCAGCGGGAGGTCCGCAACCTCACCCGCCGCACCGGCCCCAGCTGTACCAATAACCGAGAGGTGACCTTTGGTACGGGGGCAGTCCGGGTCTGCGCCTTGGACTGCCAGAAGTGCGACCCGGTCTTGGATGACCGTGCCCCGGAGTGCCCGGACTATACTCCCCGCGCGACCGAGCCTCAGATCCGCAAGAGCCTGCGGGAGTTTCTGAAGACGCGCCCTCCGCAAGACCTCGCTGCTCGTTTTCCCGATATCGCCTCCCTCTTGTGGGTCTTGGCGAATGGGGATGATGACGACCAGCGAGGCCACCTCATGCTACAGGCGGAGCCTGCCTTGAAGTTGTGGGGTGTGGCGGCTTGGGCGGATACCCCAGAAGACCGTCAGACCCTTCAAGGGGCCTACCTGGAAGGAGCGGTCACCCTGAAGGCTGCGCAGGCCAAGGCGGAGAGACTCCAGGCAGACCTGGACGCTGCTGCAGAAATCCAGCAGCAAGCCGATCAAAAAGACAGCATCATTCGCAGCCAAGAGCGAGCCCTGGCCGCTTCCGAGAAGGCTCTGCGCGAAGCTGATGCTCGCGCAGAGGAGCATCGCCGGGCTGCCCAGGTCAAATCAGAAGCTCTCGCCCGCCTCCAAGGGGAACTCGAAGACTTCCGTGCCGCCCAGCTTCCGGCCCACCAAGACCCCCCCTCTTGGTGGCGGAGGTTTCTGTCATGGTTCTGACGGAGATGATCACCTACCCTTCCTACAAGCGCCGCCCGCTTATCCTGAAGATCCCCATCTCACCAGGGCTCGATGGTCCGTACCTGGTGACCTCTTCGCGGGACTTCTTGTGGGTTGACCGGGCGATGCCCGGTCCTGAGATCCGCGCTGCCCCTCGCAAAATCCCCCTGGGGTTCCTCTTCCGGGATGCCCTCCAGTTGATCTGGGCGAAGTCTCTGGAGCAGGAGTGGGGCAATGTGCTCCCGCCCACCAAAGAGGGCTTGAAGTCTGCCTTGGACTTCTTGGAGTCTTATGAGGTGCCTGGAGAACGGCACTTGATCCACGGCTCCGAATTCCCTTTGGTGGGAATTCCTCTCTCCATATCGGCGAGAGAGGAAGCCTGGGTCCCGGCAACCTGGGCCGTTCTGTTGCCCGAGGATCGCGGGTATCTGGGCACTACGGTCGACTTTGCGGGAGGGGTAAAGGCCGCTGCATTCCACAACCCCTCCCGAGGCATCGTGATTCTGGCCTCGGCAGTGGAACCCGACCCGGAGCCGGACGATGAGAAGCCCGACGAGACGTGAGCTGGTTGGACGACGGGTTCTCTGGTTTGCCCTTTCGATTTATCCTGCGTCGCGGCCCCTTGGGGTGCTCTGCGATGACCCGGGCTTCACCCCTTACATCCTGGTCTCCGATCCGTTCTGATGGAAAACTGGCTCAAGGCTGGCCTGCTCCGGGCCGCCGCAAACCGTTCTGAGGCTTTGGAGGGCTACGTCCTGGGGCGTGGTCTTCCCTACTCTCTGATGGAAGAGATGCAGGTGGGTCTGTGGCAGGCCCCGGCGGAGCCCGCCCCAGAAGGCAAGTATCGGACCCAGCATGGGGAGCGGGGTGACTGGAGGGCAGGGTGGCTCACCCTACCTTATTGGAGCCCCTCCGGCCGTGTTTTGGGGGTGGAGTACAGGACTTGGTCCTTCGACGAGAAGAAGAAGGTTCGAGACTACCGCTTGCCTCGCAGTGAGCACAACCCCACTTTCATCGGAATGGCCCCCTCTGTGCTCCAGAAGATCTGGGCGGGTGGGTCCGTGTGGTTGGTGGAGGGGGCCTTCGACCTGTGTATCTCCAAGGCCCTCCCGAAAGGGGACGTTGCTCTGGCTTGTGGGACCGCGAGGTTGAGCCGGCTTCAGCTCCATTTCCTTCGTAGGTTCCTGGCGCGCACCGCCATGGTTCATGTAGCGTTCGACATGGATGAGACCGGCCAGAAGCAGCTCACGGGTTTCCACGATCGGTCCAAGGCCACCTCAGACCGTGACCCAGGTAAATGGATCCCAGGGGTGCCTGCCCGACTTGAGAAGGCAGGCCTCCGAGCCCGCCCCGTTCGGTACTCCGGAGGCAAGGACCCCGGAGAGATCTGGGATCGGGGCGGGGTTCATGCACTGAAGAGAGCGTTTCAGCTCTGACGGAGACTTACATGGAACAGTGGAAGGCGCGCGATGAGATCCAGGACCAGATGAAGTATCTGGTCGGTCAGTACCACCCGGACCTCGCGCTGGTCGTCGACAAGATCGTGGTGATGTTCCGCGAAAAGGCGTGGAACCGTCGCGGAGGCGGTCGCATTTACGGCAAGGTGCTGCGCCCCAACCCCACGATGAACGCTCTCCGGGATGAGCCCCTGGAGTTCATCCTCATGCTGGGCTCTGACGGCTGGGAGCACGAGCTGACCTCCCGCCAGCGGAAGGCGCTCCTCGACTCCCTCCTGTGCTCCTGCCGCTGCGACGAGGACGAAGACGAAGAGAGCCAGAGCGGCTACAAGTGCTACAAGGTCCCGCCCGACGTCATGATGTTCCGGGAGAACGTTGAGCGCTTCGGCGTGTGGATGCCGATGCCGGACGAGGCTTCCCGAGGCCCCCAGGACGGCGCGGACCTGATCGAGGACGTGGTCAAGAACGGCGAGCAGACCAAGCCCTTCGTCCCGATGCCCGGTGCGCCTATGCCGGACGCTGAGGATGCCCCCCACGTCGCTCCGAAGGCTCCGGCTTCGGAGGAGGACCCGAGCTCGGTCTTTGACCTCACCCTCGACTGAGAGAGGGTAGGGTGGGGCATGAAGCTCTCCGCCGAAGACCTCACCCTCCTTAAGACCTTCGCCAGCAAGGCACTCGTCTGCCTCTGCAATCCTGAAGGTCTTGACGATGTCCCTCGTTGCGGGTTTGAGCGGGATGCCATTGCAACTTGCTCTCCCCAACGGAAGGCGCACCGGGCTCTGAGGGAGATCCGGAAAAGAGGACTCTCCCTCCCCGAGAGGTGGGAGTCCTCTTTGTTTGGGGATGACCACGTCAACCACCGGCGAAGCAACTATTCTCGCAGCGAGTGGGATGAGGCCTGGAAGCAACATCTACAAGGACTGGATTTCTGATGGGCACGATTCAGGAGAGGCGGGAGGTCAAGGCAGGCTCCCCCGAAAACTACACTCCGGAGGAGGTCCAGAACTACTTGAACCTCCGAATGCCTGAAGGGTTCAAGGCGACCCTCCAATCGAGCAAGAGGCTGGTCCTCTTCATTGAGGACCCTGCTGGGTTCGAGGGCACCTTCTTCCACATGAGTGGCCGCTTCCCCTCATCCAGGACTCCGATCGAAGAGACCTATCCGATGAAGGAGCTCGAGAAGTACCTCGCTGCCCCCCGCTTCAGCGGAAGGCCCGCCTCCGGAAGATGGGGCAGCAGTACATCGAACATCTCCAGGGAGAGAAAGAACGGCAGGAGCGGGATCAGTCCTTGACTCTGGCCGCCATCTTCAGCGAGGAGGGTCTGTACCGTCCGGGATTGGTGTGGTTCTACAAGGACTACACCGCCCAGCGGTCCAGGCATTCGGCCCAGATCCGGGTCTGCTGCGACGATGAGCAACTCTACAGATTCCTCTGGGACATGGGCAGCAGTTACTCCCACCGGTGGGAGCACCCTACTATCAAGAGGTTCACCGCAGGCTACTGGGAGAACGATGGGGGCTCTACGCGATCCTTCGCTGAGTTTCCTGTGGAGTATCTGACGCTGTTCCCTGAGTGCTCCCGCGCCCACATTGGCCGCACCTCCCAGAAGCACTTCGAAGCGGAGCGCTCCCGCTACCTGGAGAAGGTCCGGAGCATCGAAGACACTATGGAGACTCTGGGGTTGGGATCATGCTTCAAGTAGTCTCGGGGCTTTGGCTCGATGAGAGCGGTCACCTCTTCGTGGGGAAGCGCAAGGGTCCCAGCTACGCAGGCTGCTGGGAGACGCCTGGGGGGAAGGTGGACCCCGGCGAGACCCTCAGGCAAGCCCTCGCCCGCGAATTATCCGAGGAGCTTGGGGTTAACGCCGAGGTCGGCCCGAACCCCGAGTTCTGGGTGGACCTCGAAGACTGCAACGGAATCCCTTACAGGGTCAACTTCTTCTTGGTGTCGATTTCTGAGGAGCCTGAGCTGACTGTACATACTGAGTTCCGCTTTGCGGACCCCAACGACCCTCACCCAGTTCCTCACCCGTGGGTGCCCTCACTGGGTGAGGTCTTCTTGGGTGTTCAAGAGCTACTGCACAAGCGCAACTCTTCCGGTAAGTAGCGGCAAGCACGGAGTTCCCCTTGGCCCTCGACACCAAATACCGCCCCGCAAACTACAACGATGTCCTGGGGCAAGATTCCCACGTCGCGGTCCTCCGCCAGTTCGTCAAGGAGGGTCGCGGCTTCCAGCAGAGCTATGTGTTCTGCGGTCAGCACGGCAGCGGGAAGACTACCACTGCCCGCATCTTGGTCCGCGCGCTTCTTTGCGACGACCCTGTCGACGGGGACCCCTGCAATGAGTGCCACTCGTGCCGCACGCTCCTCGAAGGCAAGACGCACGAGAACTTCGAGGAGCTGGACGCTGCCAGCAAGTCCAAGAAGGAGGACCTGGCCCGGATCGTTGATGAGATCCGCTATTCCTCTTTCAGCGGCAAGCGGAAGATCTACCTCTTCGACGAGAGCCACCAGCTCTCCAAGCAGGCCCTCGACATCCTCTTGAAGCCGATGGAAGATTCCGTCGAGGGCACTCAGGACAAGAAGCTCGTCTGCATCTTTGCTACGACCGAGCCGGAGCGGATGCGTTCCACCATCTTCAGTCGCTGTGCTCCAGCTTTCGTCATTCGCTCGGTCGTCCCCGAGAAGATCGCAGAGCGTCTCGCCTGGGTCTGCCAGCAGGAGGGCATCGAGTACGAGCACGATGCCCTGGTGACCCTCGCGGAGATTTCTGAGAGTCACATCCGGGACGCGTTGAAGTCGGTCGAGGGCGTCAGCATGTTGGGCGCGGTGACGAAGGCGAACGTCTCTCAGTACATGAGGCTGGGGGCCAATGACCTCGCGCTGGATATCTTGGAGAACCTGGCGACCGACCTTCAGAAGGCAACCGTCATCGCTACCCAGATGGCGCACGAGGTCAGCCCCGCATCGGCCTACGAGCGTCTTGCCGAGGCATCGATGTGCGCTTATCGGGAAAGCCTGGGCGTCGGCAAAATCCCTTCCCACTGGAAACCCGAGCGAATCCGGAACATCAGCAAGATGGGTCCTACCCTCTTAGGGATCGCTGCCCGCTTCGCTGCTCCTCCTCACCGGGTGAATCGCCACACGCTCCTGATGGATGTCGGGTCAGTACACTTCGCTCTCCGGGGTCAACTTGGGATTCAGAGCATGTCCCAAGTTGTTTTAGGGGTCACATCTGCGGCGCCTGCGGGTACTGAAATTACAGAGGAGCCTGACCCAGACCCTGAGACCTTCGAAGAACCGACCGTTCAAGGTGGAGTGTTTATCGATCCTCGGGGGGTGGGTCCGGGTCCCTCCAACACCCTGCGAGAAGAACCTGAGATCCCTCTCCCCCAACCACGGGCCCCGAAAACTGGCAAGATGCAGCCAGTGTTGTTCCGGAACTTGGTACAGTTTCACTTATCCGCAGGGTGAAACCCTTGGAGGATTAGATGACACTCAGTGAGGAAAACTTCGAACAACTCCTGAGTGTCCTGGGGGAGGAGATCACTTCCCTCGGGGAAGCTGTATCCACCTTGGTGCGTGAGATGAGGTCCTGCTCGCTGACGACTTTCAGCGAAGCAGACTTCTTCAGTCTGCTTCGGGAGGCAGGGTTCCGGTCCGCTACAAGGGGAGAGGTCCTGGACCGCTTGTGTCCGGTGACGAAACCCTTGACCGGGGGGATGTTGGTCCTTCGCCCAGAGCGAGTCAGCCGGGACGTCCGAGATGACCAGACCTGGGTGGTCTTCGAGCTGAGTTATGCTGGGGTCCAGCTGGCCTCTCAAGGTGAGTTGGAGCCGCACTTACGGGCGGTCTTGAAGAGCAAGGACCTCCCCGTGTTCATTCCCTCGGTCAGCTACCAGTATGGCGGAAAGGCGTACACCTTTAGCGTCATGGAAGGGTACGCCTTTTGCGCGTCGGGGCTCCCCGAGCAAGAGTACCTGAACGCGGTACACCGCTCCCCCAACTTGAAGGGGGTCTTGCACTACACTGGAGGGTCGGTCACGGTCCTCCAGACTGTGTCTCAGGCCGCCGTGGATGAGCTGAAGGGCTCCCTCGGCAAGATGGTCGCAGAAGAGATCACAGAAGGAATGCTTGTAGTCGTCACAGAGGGCGACTACAAGAACATGTGTGGTCAGGTGGTCCACACAGAGGGGAGTCAGGCTCAAGTCGTCTTCGACGGGCTTCGCACCCTCAAGATAATCAAGGAAATTCCGCGCTTTGCCCTTCGCCCGTCGGGAGGCGATGAATGAGCGGATGGGGACGTTACGTTCTCCTGGACCCCAGCGACCTTGAACGAATGTTCAGCGAAGAAGATTCCTTGGCCGAGATGCCTTCGGTCTGGGAAGAACTTCACGAAGAGGGTCAGGAGCGTTTGGATGAGGTGCGGTCCTATCTGGACCGCATCCCTGCAAGGGAGGCTGACTTTATCGAGCTCTATTTCTTCTTGAGGCTGCGTCAGACCACGATCGCGGAGATGTTCAACGTCTCCCAGCCGACGGTGTGCTACAGGCTTCAGCGGGGAGCAGCTCGAATACGCTTCTTGATGGAACTGCCGGACTTCGACCCCGTGAGAATGGGTCGGGACCTTCGGGGAGTCCTTCAGGAAGATGTGGATGCCCGCATCATGGAGCGGATGGTGGCGACCACTTGCCAGAGCGACGTAGCCCGTGAGCTGGGCGTCACTCAAGGCTATGTTCGCTATCGGTTCTTCCGCACCATCGATCGACTCCGCCTTCTGCCCTCTATGAGGGTTTACGTCGAGGTCTTCGAGAAGGTGGCAGAGAACTTTAACATCCTCAAGGACACTTGCCGTTCGGAGTGGGGGGATGAGGTCATCTATGCGCTCTGAGCGGTAGGAGCCCTATCCTCTTAGTTCTGCAGGAGACCTCCATGAGCAAATTGAAATTGTCGGAGCAGCGGGTCGCGATGACCTACCGGATTGCCCGTGAGTGGGTGGCTTCGAGAGCTTCACCGGAGTGGAGGGTGGCCGTTTATGACTTCGGGCATGGGGTCAAGAACCTCCCGCAGTTCTTGAAAGCCTTCCGCGACGGCAAGAACCGCATCGCGTCTTTGCCTCCGGTGCCGGATCTCGGCATACGCCTCGCCGGGGACAGCTTGACTCTTTGGTCCTCGGACCGTGAGGGTCTCGTGCAGCTGGATCGATGGCTCACCTCTAAGGGCTACGAGACCACAGGAGTCTGGTGATGCCTACTCTGTATCAGAGCGAGTTCACCTACAACTCTGGCCCCTCCAGCGAGCTCTATCGGTTCACCATCGTGAGCAATCAGGCTGGCGTGATCTCCGTCCGAGACATCCAGAATCCCTACGGGTTCGTGGTCAGCCCCTACACCCAGATCCCCCAATCAGTCGCCGACGACATCGCGACCGCTATGGGTCAAGTGGAGACGCTCTTGGCACTTACCACAGCAATCAACGGCACCCTGAGCTTTGCGGCAGAGGCGTCTAAGGTGGTCACGTTCTCCTCCCCTCTGGCCTCGACCGCGTACCGTGTGGCCCTGAGTCCCGGAGTCTTCGCCCCGTTCCGGGTCACTAACAAGACCATCAGCGGATTCACGCTCGAAGCCGGGGCAACCATCACGGGGGATGTGGGCTACGACGTCCTGATCTGACCTCAGTATCCTGGCTATCCTTTGGGGTGCTCTGATAAAAGGAGTCCCTGAGATGAGCATTCTCCTCCCCAGCGAGCGCCAGCAGATCCTCGCGCGGTTTGAGTCCGGCCCTGAAGGGCGCAAGCAGTTTGAGGCTTGGCTCGCCGAGCAGCCTCAGCCCGTCCAAGATTCCTGGGAGCAGCACAACCAGGAATACAAGGACAAGTTCAAGAAGGCCGGGGACGACGAAGAGGGGATGCACCGCAAGGAGGGTCCTCCGGTGGAAGCTGAGCCCGCCTCCAAGGCAGCAGCCTCTGGCCTCTACGGCTACACCAAGCAGACCCAGTCGGACGTCGAGCGGCTGGTCAAGCGTGCCCAGAAGCGCTCCCTGAAGCTCGCGAAGGATGCCTGCAAGAAGGATGCGCGATCCCTGCCCTTCATGAAGGCTCACGCCAAGCGTTCTAAGGGTCTCGCGGCCAAGGTCCTCCTCGCTGCCATGCAGGAGCTCCCCGAGGATATCAAGCACCGTCAAGCCTCTAAGGAGAAGCTGGCGGGAGGCATGTACGGCTTTCCGTCCGACACCGCCCGCCTCTGCATGGCTTCGGTCGCGGATCTCAGCGCCTACATGGGGGAGCAGGTCTTCGCCCTGAGCGCCAAGAAGACGGACCGACACGAACGGATCACGGGATTCCTCAAGGAACACTCGAAGACCAGCCGCTGCGCGTTCAGCAAGCACTACTTTGACTTGTATCCGGACGCCCCGAAGGTTGCCGGCAAGGTGCCCGATGCCCTGAAGGAGCATCAGTTCACCTCCGAGGACAACCCCAACCCCAAGGGGAACGACAAGGACAAGGACGGCGAGAAGGGCGAGAAGAAGCCCGACTTCCTGGACAAGAAGGCAAACCTCCGCGAGGAGAAGGTCGGGGCTGCGGAGGGCTTCGACCCCAACGACCTCGGCAGCGAGGTCCCAGGCCCCCACGCATCAGACGCTGACGAGCCCTGGATGGAAAGCGAGTTCACCCAGGAAGAGAACTCGGAGCTCCAAGAGCTCGAGACCTCCAACTACGAGGTCGAGGTCAAGGTGGAGGAAGAGGGCAAGAGGGCCAGCCGTTGGCTGCTGGTCCGAGCTACCGACCGTTTTGCGGCCATGGCTCAGGCCCGCCAGAAGTTCGCAGCGGTTGTGGAAGTGGGCCTCCCGCGCGAACTCAAAGGCGGTGAGGTTTTGTCGGGTGGCGAGTTGGTTTGGGAGGACTGATGTCTTTCGAGCAAGAGAAGCGCGCCTACCTCAGCGCGACCCCTGAGCAGAGGTCGGTGACCGAGGCACGCCTCGGTCGCATACTGGGGATGCTCCGTGCCATGTACCTCTCCTACCAGACCAGTCACTGGCAGGTCCGCGGCCCTTCGTTCTATGGCGACCACCTCTTGTTCCAGAGGCTCTACGAGAGCGTCGAGGTGCAGATCGATCAGATCGCAGAGAAGGTCGTCGGCTACTTCGGAGCAGAGGGCGTGGGCCTCAGCCTACAGGGCCAGCTTATTCAGTACAGCATGGAGCGTTGGTCCCAAGAAGCGGACCATGTGCTCCGGGGACTTCAGAGCGAGCAGGACCTCCAGGACCTCTTGCAGGAATCCTACGACGCCATCAAAGAAGCCGGGGCGATGACGCTGGGCCTGGATGATTGGATCATGGCGACCGCCAACGCCCACGAGGAGAATCAGTATCTCCTCCAGCAACTGGCTGCCCCCAAGACAGTCCAGGCTTCGGGAAAGTCTTTGGGGGAGGAGATTGAGGCCCTGGTCGCTCAGATCGAGCGGTTGGGAGCGTCGGAGCTGGGCTTCCACAAGAAGCTGCTGCCCCGAGTGCAGCAGCGCCTGAATGACCTTCGCAGGCAGCTGGTCCGAGAGCGCAGGGAGCGAACCCGTCAGCAAGAGCAGGAGGCTCGGGCCGGGGCCAAGCAGAAGGCGGAAGATCTCTCTCGGCTGATCAAGAAGCACGGGGGGCCCGATCGGTTGACGGTCTGGCACAAGCCTGGCGTCGGCACCCGCATCTACTGGCCGGGAGAGTTGGGCTTCCTCAGTATCGGCCAAGACGGTTCCGTTTCGGACCTGAGCCGGGGTCGGTACACCTTCGATGAATACTCGCTCTACAAGGGCTGGCGTCGAGCGTATCGTGCAGCCCTTGAGGAGTACACCCGCAACCTTCACCGGGAAATGTCATGAACAAGCTCTCCAAGATCCTTCGTGCGGAGAACCTCCGGACCGCCAGCGTGTACGAGCGCCTGAAGCGCCTCAATTCCCGCTGGGATGTTGACGGTGATCAGTACGTTCTCAAGGACCGGCGTGGTCGTCCCATGGGCTACCTCTACTCTATGGGTTGGGGCACCTGGACCGGCGAGCTGATGGCCGGAGCCACGTTCGAGTCCACGGACTACGAAGAAGCCGCCGAGTGGGTTCAGGACAACGGGTAGGGTCTGGGCATGCCGATCTATGAGTACGCCTGCCGAGAGTGCCGAATCAAGCGAGAGAAGCTCTGGAAGTTGTCCTCTCGGGCGACCCCTACTATTCCGTGTCCGAAGTGCGGGGAAGATATGCCGAAGGTCCCTTCGGTGGCTTCTTTCGCATTCAAGCACAAGGCTGGGGTTCGCGGGGCACTCCCCCCCAACACGGGAACCTCAGATGACTGGAACTTCGACAAGGCGGTCGGCCGGGATTCCGAGAAGAAGTGGGTCGACATCGAAAAGCGGAACGCGGTCAAGGACCGTAGGGTTCGCCACGAGCGGGAGGCCGGGCGGGCTGTGACGCGGGACCATCTCATCCCTACCAAGGAAGGGGACTATCGCGTGATCACCGAGAAAGAGCGCGTCCGGGTGAATCAGAACCGGGATGCGGCCTTCAAGGTCGCCCAGGCCAAGAAGGCCGCACCGAAGACCTCTGGACAATAGATCCCGGTGCCTGGTTTATAGCCGGGAGTAGGTGCCGTGGGGGTTACCCTGCGGAGACATTCTGCATCTCAACTACCTTCCAAGGTCACTGAGGAATCATGGCTTTTCCCGGACAAATTTACGCCCCTCCAGGCGTCTACACCGAGACGAATCAGGAGTCTCCGCTCCAGGGCATCGCCGCTGCGCTGAGGATTCCTCTGTTCATGGGCGAAGCTGTCGAGAGCCTCACGCGGGATGCGTTGGAGCTGGTTCGGGGCTCTTCCTCGAACGTCGATCAGCGGGTCGTGCAGGAAGACGAGACCGGACGTGCAGTCGTCTCCATCTCGAACGCAGGGCAGGCCACGCTCGGCAACTTTGATGGGACCTTGGACCGCCTCCAGGTCCGCAACTATCCGATCGTCACTGGCACTGGCGCAGGCGTTACTGCGACCACCGCCGGCAGTGTCAATGTCACCGTCAACGGGTCGCCTGTTGCCGTCCTGTCCATCGATGGTGCCAGCGGTGTTCTTCGCATCAGCGTCACCCCCGAGGCGACCGATGAGGTCCGGGTCACCTACTTCTTCAACCGCACCGACACCCTGATCACCGACACGGTGAGCGATCAGGTCGCCCCCGATGCCCCCACGATCTATGGGGAGGTCGGTCAGAACTACACCATCACCACGGACGTCAACGACACCCTCCTGCTCACTGTCGATTCGACGGACGCAGTCTCGGTCGCCATCTCCGAGAGCCCCTCGGGCGGGTGGACTGCTGCACAGGTGGCGGCGTTCATCAACGCCGCTGCGACTGGGACCAGCCTCGTTGCTTCCTCGGCGGAGAACTCCTTCGGCCAAACGGTCCTGCTTCTCACGGCAGACCGCGACGTCGATGTGGGTGCGGGCACCGCGAACACCACGCTTGGCCTGACGCAGGGCAACGGCACCAGCCGCAACAAGGTCTTCTACACCTTCCAAGGCCCGATTGTCGATGGCAGCAACGGTGGTGTGACCACGACTGACACTGCGGACGTGACCGTGAAGGTTAACGGCACCCAGGTGATCCCGACTGCGGTCGATGGTCAGACTCGTGCCGTCACTCTCCCCTTCGCTCCGGAAGTGGGCGCAACGGTTACCATCCAGTACTTCTTCAACTCCTGGCAGGACACCTTCGACTACCTGGAGAACATCGGAGTCACTGAGATCACCCGTGTGGGTCTGACTCCAGATCGCACCGACTACATCAACGGCACCGACTACGTCCTCAAGGAGGACCGCATCCTCTGGGGTGCGGCAACGCTGGTCGAGCAGGGCGAGCTGACGGTCGGCGGGACGGCCTTCGGCTCCAACCAGATCAGCTCGACGCTGGTCGATGCTCGCCAGTACTTGGCTGAGTGCGCGGCAGTGGTGAACCAAACGGTCTCGCCTCCGGTCGAGAGCCGCACCACGTTCACCCTCCCGCTGACAGCCACCACCGGGAACGGTCGCAACTCTCCGCTGGACACCACTACTTTCAGCGAGGTCAGCAACGGTCGCGTGGACCTGCCGACCAACCGACCGGACCTCGTCTTCGCCTACTGGGGCTACAGCCTCAGCGATGCGGTCAATCGCGGTCGTGTTGCTGTCACCCGTGTTGAAGCTGCCACCAACCAGATCACCCTGAGTGAGCCGGTCCCGGTCGGTGCGAGCGTCTACGCCACCTTCTACTACAGCACCCTCCAGGACGCGGACTACACCTTCACGTCGGAGTCTGCGGGTGGCAGCGGCGTCGGAACCTATTCGGTGCAGGATGAGGATGGCAACACCCTCTACACCCCTCGCTTCGGCAGCAAGTCTGCGGCGCTGGCGACCATCACCCTTCAGTTCCCCTCCGGTAGCGAGTCGGACCCCGACGCCCGCTTCGAAAGCCCGTTCAGCGCCTCAGTGTTCACGGGTGGTGTCGAGGAAGATGTCACCGTCACCTTCGCCAGTCAAGGTGCCACGCTGGGGGCCTACACGGTTCCCAGCTCCGGACCTTACTACATGGTCTCCGGGGCCTCGGAGAACTTCGACATCGAGGTGGACGGCTCTGCGTTGGCGGGCGGCTTCGTCAAGCTCAGCAACCCGGCTGCTACGGGGACAGGCTTCAGCGGTCAGTTGGTAGGGGACGTGGTCTCCTACGATGCGGACTCGGGCGGCACCACCTACGACATCGACTCAACCAACCGGGACATCGACCTGGAGATCGATGGGGTCTTGATCCAGGCCAAGGCAGACTCTTCTGCGACGGCGACTGCTGCCTCCTATGTTCGAGCGATCAACCGGGCATCTCTCGGGGAGTTCGCAGCGGCCCAGGGCGGTGCCCTCGGAAGCATCACCCTGGCAGCGACTGCTTCGGACATCGATGATTACTACATCGGTTGGACCGTTCGCCCGACGGCGGGTCTGGCCAACGGTGATGTCCGCACCATCACCGACTACGATGGTACCACCAAGGTGGCGACGGTCGGAGTCAACTTCAGTGGTGCTCCTGTCGTCACTGACACCTACCACATCCACGACCCCGACGCTGTTCCTGTCATCAAGTCTTCCACCCGGTTCCTGGCCCCGGTCACGATCACGGCGGGTGAGTACGATGCTTTGGTCCTGAACTACACGGGCACGACGGTCGCTTCGACCCCGGTCAGCCTGACGGCCGGCAACGTCATCGCTGCTGGCACCTACGCCTCGGTCTCGGCCCTGGCGACGGCTGTTCAAACTGCGATGGATGCCGCAATCACTGCGGCTGGTATCGACATCGCAGTGGCGGTCGGGTCGGATTCCTCTGGTCGCCTCACTTTCGCGCTGACGGTCGACCCGACCGACACTGGCGGCGGCTTCTTGGAGTTCGTCGCCGGGGCTTCCACTGCGGTTGACTTCGCGGTCTTGGCCGGTCTCCCGACGGCCGGGGCCCAGGGTGCCCAGGCCAAGTTGGTCAACTCCGACGTCGCCCGGCTCTACACGCTGGGTGACACTCCGACCTTGAACGATCGGCTCGTCCTGCGGAACCGGCTGGTTCCCGGCAACGGCGGCTCGCTCGACGGCCAGGACATCCTCGACCTGACTCAACTGGAGGTTCTCGGCGGGACTGGCGCTACCCAGGCGGGGCTCACCCCCAACGAGCTGGGTCAGGCCGGAACCCAGGCCACTATCAAGTCTCCCACCGTTCGGGGCCTCGTCGGTCTCAGCGGCGGTCAGGTCCCGACTGCTACCTACGGTGATGCTCGGGACGGTCAGCCGCTGGTCACCTTCTACGCTGCCGGCGGAACCACCGCCCAGAACAACGTCCTCCAGCTCACGATCGAGGGCACCCCGATCACCGTTGAGTTCGCGGATGCTACGGGCACCGCCATTGCTTCGGGGGGCTCTGCTGATGTCCCGCTGGGTCCTGTCGGGGTGGCCAACACGGTCCTCGCCCAGGTTCAGGCAGCGCTGACCGCAGCGAGCTCCACCGCTACCCTGACCCAAGAGGGTGCAGGCTTCCGGCTTCGGGGAGCCAGTTCAGCATCGTCGGCTACCATCGTGCTCGGCACGGGCTCGGCCAACAGCGTCCTGGGGCTTTCTGGCGGTGATGTCTTCCAGCGTACCGATGTGAGCGTCGAGGTCTTGGTCTCGGCCTTGATGGCCCATTCTGGAGCAACGCTCTCTGCTTCGCTCTTGAGCTGGGGCAGCCCCACGGCAACCTACTTCGCAGCAGAAGCGCTTGCCAAGACGGTGCGGGATTCGGCCAACGCTGCGTACCTCTACATCCAGAGTCAGGGCACAGCAGGGGCCGGGACTTCCTCCTCGGTCGCGATTGCTGTTGCTGCGACCGCCTCCGTCACCCTTCCGGGAACGGGCCTGGGAGTCACAGGAGGTGAGGGCGGCACTGGTGAGGATGCCCTCGAAGGCTTCTACGTCACCAGCTCGGACATCGTGACTGGCTCCGGTACTGCGAACACCTCGGTGCTCAACTCGGGCACCGGTCAGGATGGTCAGGTCGGCCAGACCTACCGCGATGCGGTCACTGGCCTCACCTTCACCCTCCTGGAGCGGGAAGGCGGCACCAGCTACCCGGCAGCGGCAACCTTCACCTTCACCGTGCGGGCGGCGGCTACTGCTGATGCCAACCTCCCCTCGCGTGTGGTTCCGGGTGCTGAGGTCATCGTCAGCAACACGCTGGGGGTGACTGATGGGGACACCGGGATCGTGGAGACCTACGATCGGGGCGGCAACGAGCCGGACATCGGGGACCTCTACTACGCCACCTACGACTACGCCAAGCAGGTCTACGCCACCCAGCTATTCACCCGCCAAGCAACGATCGTGGCAGCCTACGGTTCGATCGGGACTCAGAACCCCCTGAGTCTCGCGTCCTACTTGGCGCTGAACAATGGGGCGGTCATCTTGGCTCTCCGTCAGGTCCAGCGGGACACCGACACCGACGGTGATGGCGTCAATGACTCTGCCTCGACGGCAGCCTACCTGACTGCCCTGGGAGATGTTGAGGGTCCGCTGCCCGGTGGCGCTTTCCTGAACTACATCACGGCGCTCAAGACGGATTCCCAGGCCCTGTACGAGCAGATGGCTCTGCACTGCGACGTCCAGAGCTCGATCCGCTTCCGCGCGGAGCGTACTGCCCTCGCAGGGTTCAGCGCTGGAACCCAACCCCAAGAGGCCGGGAACTCTGCAGAGGCGATCGGTCGGTCCCGCTTCCGCTTCCTCTACCCAGACATCTACACGCTCACCCTGGACAATGGGGACGGCACTTCGGATTCCTACCTGGTGGATGGCGGCTACATGGCAGCGGCCTGGGCAGGAGCCAGGGCGAACCCTTCCATCGACGTCGCAACTCCCTGGACGCGCCGCCAGGTCTTCGCGTTCGATGAGATCGCTCGGGTCTTGGACCCGGTCCAGCAGAACCAGGTTGCGGTTCGCGGTGTCACGGTCATGACCCAAGAGCGTAACCGGATCTTCTGCCGCCAAGGCCTGACGACGGACATGTCCGGCCCCCTGACCAAGCTGCCAACGGTCATCGCTATCGCTGACGAGGTCCAGCGCCAGAGCCGTTCGACCCTGGATGGGTTCACCGGCAACAAGTTCCTGGCGGGGATCACCTCCCAGATCGCCAGTCAGCTCCAGAAGACTCTGGACAGCCTCCAGAAGGCTCAGATCATTCAGGGCTACGCCGGGGTCGAGGCGAATCCCTCCCCGGACGACCCTACTGCGGTGGAAGCGCAGGCTGCCTATGCGCCGGTTCTTCCCCTTCTGTACGTCATCCTCCGCTTCTCTTTGCGGAGCAGTCTGACCTGAGTGTTTGGTTGGATGTGTGTTTAAGGGGTACGGTCCTCCCAGTCGGCCGACTGGGAGGACCCTTTGCCATACATCGAACCGAGTCACTGCACCATCGAAACCATCGATGCAACTGCCTTCGACTTTCTCGATCCGAGGATCGAGATGCTGGACCTCTTCGGCATGGCTCGCGCGCTGAGCAACCAGTGCCGCTTCGCCGGTCACCTGCACCGCTTCTACTCCGTCGCGGAACACTCCGTGCGAGGGCACGACTACATCCTCCAGCGCTACGGCGATGAAGAGATGGCGCACAAGTTCCTGTTCCACGATGGGTCTGAGTATGTCTTGGTGGACATCCCCCGACCGCTGAAGCGCTTCCCGGGCATCAAGGATGCCTACTACACTCTGGAAGCCAAGGTTCAGGACCTGGTCTGGGAGTGGCGCGGGTTGCCTCCGGGGATGACCGAGGATTTGATCTGGGTGGACAACCTCCTGCTCAGCACGGAGCGCGAGTACCTCCGAGGCAGGCCGATCCCAGAGCTCTGGGGGAATATCCCGGACCCCCTGCCCCAGGAAGAGTTCGCTGGCGCTGGGTGGGTCCCGGACGAGGCTTTCAAGCAGTTCCTCTTGAGGGTCGAGCTCTACGCCGGTCGCTGACCTATCGCCGGCCTCCTCTGAGGGGGCCGACTTGGAAGAGCATCGCACAGCGCAGATGACTGAGCGCGACATTTTGGTGCGGCTGGACACCTCTATGTCTCACTTGGCCGATTCGATCACTGCGCTCTTGGAGTCCCAGAAGCACTTGGTGACCCAACAGAGCTCGGAGGTCTCTTCTCTGCGGAGGGACTTCTCGGCCAAGTTGGACAACTTGGACCGCTCGGTTACCCAACAGACCGTCACCACTGAGACCTTGCTCTCTACCATCAGCGGCTTTGTGGGCAAGATGGACGAGCTCTTGGCGCAAGAACGCAAAGAGCGTCAGGACCAGATGGCCGATCAGAAGTCCCTGATCGAGAGAGTGCTCCAGCACTCTGGGGACCGGGAGGAGCGTTCCGCCGAACGGGCGCATCAGCTCTCTGACCGAGAAGTGGAGGCAGCCCGGCGAAGGGAAGATGAGGCGAACAGGCAACTCCGCGAGGCAGCTTCCGTGCTGTGGGAAGGCTTCGGGAAGTACCTCCTCTGGGCGGCGGGGTTGGTCGGCGTAGGTGGCGCAGCAGCCTATGGCTTCTTGCAGATGGCGGGGGGCTGAGATGCCTCGCCAAATCCCAGTCCTGCTGGTCGTGGACGATCGACCCGCAGACGCTTTTCTCATGCGGAAGGCTTTGGAGCGCCATGGCCCCAAGAATGTGGAAGTCAAGGTGGCGGTGCACGGGCGAGACGCGATCTCTATGGTTGAGCTGGGTCTCCGCCCCCAGCTGATCTTGCTGGACCTGATCATGCCTGTCATGGATGGGCATGAGTTCTTGGCCTTCCGAAAGACGGATGCGTTGTTGAGGAAGATCCCAGTCTTGGTCCTGACGACATCCCCCTCCCCGTCGGACATCGTCCGTGCGTACGAGCAAGGTGCCAACAGCTACCTCAAGAAGCCGGTCGGCCGCCAAGACTTGGACAGCTTGGTGCAGGTAGTATCGGACTTCTGGCTGGACCTTGCGGAGCTCCCGGAATTTCGATGATTAGTGAGCTGCGCGCGAACGTCAAGGGTTGGGTCTACCTGCTGGTGTGCGTCTTGGGGTTTTCGGCCATCTCGCAGCCCTTCTTGGACTTCCCTTCTTGGGTGTACCAGGGGTGGGTTTCCCTCTTGCTGCTGGTCTCTCTGGTAGTCCTGCGTCAGCTGTTTAAGTCTGGGGAGAAGCGGGGTCGGCGCCTCCTGTTAATGCAACGCCTCTTGGAGGGAGGAAATGAGCTTTACGCCCTGATGCCGGTGGGCGGCACTTCTTTCAAGAACCCAAACGATGCCTGGGAAACGGTTTTGGGTTGGACTCCAGAAGAGGTTGAGTCGATGAACTTCTTGGAGGAGCTCGTACATCCCGAAGACGTCCTCCGAACCGTAGAAGAGAAGGGTGATGTTGAGGGCGGGTCCCGCGTGTATCGGTTCAAGAACCGATACCGGACGAAGCCCGGGACGCCCGCAGCGGAGAAGGGCGAATATCGCTGGCTTCAGTGGTGTGGGGCTGTCTTAGACGGCAAGAACATCTATGCGGTGGCCCGCGATGTCACTCAAGAAGTCGAGTTCGAGCGGAGGCTGTTTCTGTCCTCGGCGATCTATGACGAGGCCGCAGAGATGTATGGCCTGATGAAGGCTGGTTCGGACTACTACACCAGTGTGAACAAGGCTTGGACTGACGTTCTCGGGTGGACCCCCGAAGAGATCGAGTCCACCCGCTTCCAAGACTTGATGCACCCAGAGGACCTCCCCGGCACTGATCATGTCAAAGAAGAGTCAGAGTCCGGGGTTCCTCTTCAAGGATACAGGAACCGATACCGGACGAAGCCCGGCTCCCTCGCTGCCCAGAAGGGGCCTTACCGCACGATCGAGTGGCGAGGGTCCCTGATCGGGGAGTACATGTACGGGGTCGGGCGAGACGTTACGGGGGAGATCGCCCGCATCAAGGAGCGCGAAGAGGCCAAGGAGTTGATCGACCTGTCTTTGTCTTTTATTCGGATTCAAGAGGGCAAGAAGGTCCTCTGGGCAAACAAGGCTCTGCTGAGTTGGTCAGGCTCCTCTTCGGAGGGGGAGCTCTGTGCTAAGGGTGTAGAGTCCTTCATCCACCCCGAAGACTTGGCGACGACCCGCGAGGCTCAAGGCCAGCTCTTGAGCGGGTGTGCCTCTTCCTCGTACCGCAATCGGTGGCGGCACAAGACCGGCGAGTATCGCTGGGTGTCTTGGTCCGCCGTCTCGGCGGACCCCGGCAAGATTTATTTTGTGGGGTCCGACGTTCACGACACCCACCAAGCCCTGGCAGTTCTTCGCAGAAGCAACGCGGACTTGGAGCGCGTTGCTTCTGCCAGCGTACACCAGCTCAAGAGCGGTCCGCGTAGTATCGTGGGGTTGGCCGAGGAGATCCTCTGGGAGTCCCCCGAGCTCCCAGAGGAGCACCGGGAAATGCTCCTCATGATTGCGGAGGAGGGCCGCAAGATCGTGGACTTGGTCGGTGGCCTCTATCGGTTTAGTGAGGCACGCCACCTGGATCCTGACGAGCTGGAGCCGGTATCTTTGCACTTTCTGTTCGAGTCTTTGGTCCGAGAAGCAGGCCGGGCTGGTTTGGGTGTCACTATGGCACCGTCACCGGACTGCACTGTCTTGGGGTCTTCCAGGCTGATCCGGGAAATGTTCTACAACATCGTCCGCAATGCCTCGAAGTACAACACTTCTCCGCAACCGACTTTGGCGGTCTGGTCAGAGATCGACGCTGGGTTTTTGACTGTGTATCTGAAAGACAACGGGGTGGGTCTGTCTCCCTCCGAGCAGGGCAAGATCTGGGGTCTCTATGCCCGCATCCGACCTGACCTGTCTGAAGGTACGGGGGTGGGCTTGGCGCTCTGTAGAAGCATCGCCGAGCGTCATGGGGGTGCTGCGGGGGTCGAAAGCGATGGCCACGGCCGGGGTTGCACTTTTTGGGTCCGCTTGCCAGCGGCACCCGTACAGGAGGAGTCGTGAGGAATTTCTTCGCAAAGGCGATGATCAAACCTGTCCGGCAGCGAACTCAGTTTAGCTGTATGGCCACCTCGATGTGTATGGCGCTCCAGGCTCTGGGGCATCAGTGCGATGAGGATGAGGTCAATCAGGTCATGGGGGCTACCCCGACGCGGGGGGCTGCGTGGGAGCAGGCGCTGGCCACAGCTCAGCACTACGGCTGTCGGGCTACCCTGACGACGCCTTCCACAGTCACCCAACTCCGGGAGTGGACCGACAAAGGTGCCCCTGTCATGATCTCCTGGAATCCCGAAGGTCGAGACTGGTCCCACGCTTCGGTGGTCTTCGATGTGACCGACGGGTTGCCGGAAGGGGGATTGCCCCCCTACTGTGCAGGCTACGGGGACCTGACGGGCAGGTGTGTTTGGGTAGCAGACTCCAACATGCCCAACCCCGAGAAGCTCGTCCGCGTGTGCGGCGAGGACTTCTTCTACAGCAAGTGGTCGGAGAAATGGCCCTCTTATCTGGTACGCAGGGTTGCCTGCGCGATCGAGAGAGAGATCACTCCCGAAGGGAGACAAGTCATGGCTGGATGCCGGCCGCCTACGATGGACCGTCTGAGGCGGGAAAACCTCAGTGCAGGCAGACCTGCTTCCCTCGACCCGCTCCGCGTCCTGTCCCGGTACATGGCCGCACGGGGGAAGTCTGCTGGCGCAGACTTCTTCTCTGTCTGGGGCCGGGGGTCAGACCCCAAGAAGGTCTTCGAGGACCTTCGCGCTTCGGCAGAGAGCGAAGCGCGGTTCGAGGCCGAAGAGGAAGGGGAAGATTATGAGGGCTACTCTGGGACTATCGCAGAGAAGCACGGATTCAAGGTCCGGGACCGGAAGCCGCGAACGCTGAGGGAAGCTCGGAATTTCGCGTACGAGGATGGGGACAATAACGACAAGTGGGGACCCGCTTTCGCGGTTCCTGTGCCGGGCGGCTGGCTCTTCTACGGATACGCCAGCTCCTGATCGTCGGGGCTTCTTGCGGTAACTCGCCTATGGTTCTCCTGTTTCAGGAGGGCCTATGTCCCGCAAGCTCATCTCCGGTCAGAAACCGTTCAAGATCTTGGTCGCCAACCTTCGGGGGAGCAGCGACCCGTCGAAGGGTGCCAGCGGCAACCCGGTGAAGGTGCGTTCCGAGTTCACGATCCAGCACTTCCCGGAGATCCCCGGCAACGAGCAGGGCACCGAGAACCAGCAGGGCAACTCGCCTGGGGTTCATACGCGGGTGGGGCACGTGGACTACACCACCTCCCCGGTCCCAGTCCGGGCCACTGGAACTATCGCGGTCGCTGCGACCAGTTTTGCGGGGCCTACGACGATCCGGTTGGGGGAGTATGTCCTGGAGTCTGGGGTCGACTTCGACGTCGAGTCTGGCGTAGCTTACGCCGGTGAGGACATCACCGACACTGCCCCCAACGGAGCCCTTGCTGTATTCAGCACCGCAGGCCCCAACCTGATCAATGTTCCCGCCAACATTCCGGTCGAAGCGGGCTCTGTCACCCTAAATTGGACCTCGGGGGCAGTGGGCCGGTCCCAGGTGGGTGATGGGGTCGGAGGGTTCACTGGCGATGGCAACCCTGGCGGCTCTTCAATCAACTACACGACAGGGGCCATCACCCTCGACACGACGGGTCTTCCCCCGGACGCTGCCACCACCATCACGATCGACTACACAGCTGTCGTTGATGTAGATGCGGTCGCTTCCCGCTTGGAGGCGGCGATCGATGCCCTTCCAGGGTACACTGCCAGTGTTGTGGGCCCGACTGTTACTGTGACGGGTCCCGCAGGGCCGACCGGGAACAGGACTTCCTTCTATGGCGGTGGAGCTTCTCCTCAGAACTTCACCTTCAGCCCCGACCGCCGGGTCCTGGGCAGCGGGGAACCCTCGATCGGTCCGGTCTTGATCCGCTGATCCCACCTGTCGGAGGCTCCCTGTGACAACGAAACAGACCCCCCAAGACCGCAAAGACATCTTGGCGAACTTGCCTGCGGGGACTCAGCGTGTCAAGGTCCTGGACGCCAATGGCAACGAGCGCTATGTTCGCCCCGATGCGGTGGACCTTCAGGACCACGCGATCCTGACCTTGAAGGGAAACCCCAAGGCCCCCATCGTCATGCGGTCCAAGCCGGGCCGGAACAAGGTTAAGTCGCACCTTCCGGTTGCGAACCCCCAGGTCCAAGAGATCGAAGAGGCGCGGGAGGACTTGGTCTCAGGCGACCGGGTGGTTCAGTCTCTCCGAAATGACGCTGAGGGGGATGACGCCTTCACCCAGATGATGAAGGCGCTCAGCGAAGAAGCGGCGATGATCAAGTTCGAGCGCCTGGAGCTTCAACGTCAAGGTCGCCCTGAAGACATCCCAAAGTACGCTGCGCAGCGCGCTCGGGTCTTGAAGTCCATGGCGGACCTCTGGATCAACAGGAAGAAGATCGCCTCGGCCAACATGGTCGACCTGGACTCCCCGGCCTTTGAAGCGCTGTTCGTGTTCATCCTGGAGACTTTCAAGGATGCCATGGCTCAGGCAGGTTGCCGCGAGGAGCTGATCGAGACCACGTTTACCAATCTCGTGAAGTCGGTGGACGCTGATGTCTGGAAGGAAGACGCCAAGCGCAAGATGAAGGATAAGATCGCATGAGCCTGGGGAACCTGGTAGCTGGCGTCGGTCGCCGCTCGTCTAACTCTACGGACGATGCGGCGGTTGACATCATTACGTTCGTGGAGAGTGAGTGGGGGCTGGGCCTCAAGCTGTTCCCGGTTCAGCGTATCATCCTCAAGGCCCACTATGGTATGGGGCTGGACGACAACCCCCTCGGGTTCCCGCTGGATGTGCCGATCCCGACTAACCACCCAGCCTACGACGAAGACCTCGTTGACACGGATGGTTTCTACGTCTATCGGGTGGTCATCACAGACTTCCGGCGGCAGAACCCTCAGTACCACACCGAGGCCAGCTACATCAAGTACCTCCACAGTGAGGGCCGCTGCAACATCGATGCGGTCGTCCCTGGCAGGCAGCGCCGCGAGATGGTACTCAGTGTTGGTCGCCGTTCTGGGAAGACGCTGATCACGTCTTGCATCGTCGCCTATGAGGCGTACAAGCTCCTCCTGAAGGGCAACCCCCAGGCATACTACGGCTCTTCTCAATCGAACGTCATCCAGCTGATCTCGGTCGCTACCGACAAGGACCAGGCGTCCTTGCTCTACAGGGAGGCCTCGGGGCACTTCACCAAGTGTGACTTCTTCCGACCCTATGCTGCGAACGCCACGCAGAGCTATGCCACCTTCCAGACCCCCTATGACATCGAGCAGTACGGGTCCTACGCGGACAACCCCAAGGCCCGGTTCAGCATCAACGTGACCTTCCGGTCTTGTGTGGCTAAGGGCCTTCGTGGTGGAGCCAACCTGCTGGTTGCCCTGGATGAGGTCGCTCACTTCGGAGACAAGGGGCAGGCGTCGGCCGACGAGGTCTATCAGGCGGTCGAGCCTTCTACCCGTACCTTCAGCAAGAAGGACCCCAACGACAAGACCAAGCCTGTCGGAGAGAACGAGGGTCGGATCATCATGATCTCCTCGCCGCTGGGCAAGCAGGGCCTTTTCTATAAGCAGTTCCGGTTGGGTTTTGGCGACAACGCAGCCGCAGACAACCTCCTCTGCATCCAGGCCCCTACGTGGGAGGTCAACCCCACAGTTCCTGCTGAGACGTTCGTCGGTTCTTACCTAAAGGACCCCAACGTCTTCGACACTGAGTTCGGTGCGATCTTCAGCGATCAGACTCGTGGCTGGATCCAGACCCCCAAGGACCTGCACGATTGCGTGGTCCCCGACATGCGCCCCAAGCTCCGGGCACAGCCTCGCGCCCCCCACTTCATGGGCGTCGACATCGCCCTCGTCGGCGACTATTCTGCAGTCGCCGTTGGCCACAACGACCCGGATGGCAACGTAGTCTTGGACTACATCGAGCGCATCCGCGCTGGCGAGGGCGACTACGCAGACTACGAGCGGTTGGAGTTCGATCACGTCGCGGACTGGGTCTACGACCTGAGCAAGCGCTTCTACATCGTGGAGGGGATGTTCGACCAGTGGGCTGGCATCCCTTTCGAGCAGGCGCTGAACCGCCGTGGCCTGAAGAACATCAAGTCGAAGCTGTTCAACCCCAGCTTCAACTCCCAGGTCTACACCAATTTCATGCACCTCATGATGGACCATAAGATGCGGCTCTACAACTGGCCGTTGGCGGACGACGAGGAGTGGTGTGACTACATCCAAGAGCTGTTGGAGCTTCAGGCGGAGTACAAGTCCAAGTACATCGTCAACGTCGAGGCCCCCCAGATGGAAGGGAAACACGACGACTACAGTGACGCTTTGGTTCGCATGGTGTTCTGCGCTACCCAGAACAAGACCTACCAGCATGCAACGCTGGGGGCGTCCGGTCGCCGGGGCCTGCCTTCAGCAGGCAAGACCCCCTTCGGGAATTCCCGAAGGTCCGCGCGCCGCACTGGGGTAGGGTCCCACAGTAGTCGCACCATTCCCCGAGGCCGCCGTCGATGACTCGTTTCCGGATCCGCCAGAGTAGCGCGGAAGACCGTGAGGTCCTGATCCGCCTTCGTCGAGCGGAGTCCGAGGTCCGTGCTGCACTCCGCTCTGCCTCAGAAGCCGTAGGCGTACCTCCTCAGCGGAAGCGAAGGACCCTGCGGCACCTCCGGGGGCTCCTGGAGATGATCCAGGACGTTCCCAGCATGGTGAGCCCCTACAGCAATGGCCCTCGAGAAACCGACGAGATGACCGAGGATGAGCTGGCGCAACAGCTCCGAGAACGGGTCCGACAGGAGCGAGAAGAAGCCCTCTTGAGGGCGGCTGAGCAGCAGGCGGCGGAGGAGATTGCAGATGGGTCGTCGTAAGGGGTTCGGCCAGCGGCTGGGCAAGCAGCAAGAAGATGATGCTCAGGTGGTCAACAAGGTCTCCAACGGAGACGGCAAGAAGAAGGCCAAGGCTGGCCCGCCTCGGCGGGTGGTTTCCAGCCAGATGAAGTCTCGGACCGCATCCTACGGTGGAGGCGGCTTCGGCAACGGCGGGTCGGTGATGGGAGCCGGAGGCAACTTCTACTCCCCGGAGCTCTCCACGGACTTCTTGGAGCTGCCCCAGAGCCTCCATGAGCAGTGGGCCTACTACCGCTTCTTCGATAAGAACGAACCCTACGTCAGCCAGGCGATTTCCCTACATTCCATCCTGCCGATCAGCAAGGTACGGTTGGCAATCCCTCGCGCCAAGAATCGGAAGATGGCGGAGGCGGCGATGCGCTTCTGTGAGAAATGGGTCCGGCGCATCGACCTGACGGACCGGCTCTTGGCGATCACCCGTGAGCGCAACCTCATCGGCGAGGTGTATCTCTGGTGCGAGGACAAGAACCCGGAGATGCCGGAAGATATCACTCACTACACGCAGCGGGTTTTGACGGAAGATGGTGAGGCTGTAGAGAAGAGGATCAAGTACGAGGACGCCGACAAGCGCGCTGCCAAGTGGCTGAAGAAGAACTACAAGGGCTGGACCAAGTTGGTCTGCCTCCCCCCCGAGAACATTAGGGTCCGCACGTTTAACTTCACCGACAAGAAGATCGTGGAGATGCTCCCGGACTCCGAGACCAAGAAGGTCATCGAGCAGGCGGCAGCGGGAGACCCGGTGGCAAAGGAGGTCGTGGATGACATGCCTCCCCACCTGATCGACGCGGTCCGGAAGGGTGGGAACGTGGTCTTGGGTACGGACCCGTATGCTGGCAGCTTCGTGTACTGCCTCTACAACAAGAAGTCGGACTACGAGGCCCGTGGGACTTCGATCCTCCAGTGCTGCATGCGAGCCCTGGTCTATCGGGACAAGCTCCGTCAGGCTCAGACCTCCATCGCCTCGCGGCACATGACCCCTATCCGCATTGTGTACGGGGAAGATCTTAGCCTGGGTGACGTGGAGGACCTCCGGGAGCAGGTCGATATGGCCCTGATGGACCCGGATTATTCCATCGTCTCCAACTTCGAGGTCCGCTGGGAAGAAATGGGGGCAGACCAGCGCCTCTTGAACCTGGACGGCGAGTATGAGCTGACCAACCGTCAGTTGTATGCGGGCCTGGGCATCACGGAGAGCCTCCTGACAGGAGAGGGCTCTTATTCCGGGGACCGGGTGAACCTGGAGGCCATCAACACCCGCTACATGCTCTTGCGAGAGCAGCTCCAGAAACTGGTGGAAGAAATCCTCTTGCGTCCTATGTGTGCTCGTATGGGCTTTGTGGAGGAAGACGAGGACGGGGATAAGATTGTCTTGGTCCCCTCCCTGAGCTTCACCCGCCTTGCCCTGCGGGACAACCGGGACACCTTCGACGCGCTCTACAACCTGTACCAGAAGGGCTCGCTGGACATCGACACCATCCTGGAGCTCCTGAACCTCGATCCGGTGGCTGTGCGGGAGAAGGTCGAGCGGGACCGGCTGACCGTCAACGATCCGACATACAACGAGATGATGCGAGGCATCTATAGCGACACGGGACGGCAGCTGGTCGAGAACTCCGACGTCGTGTCCCAGCTCGCGAAGGGTTTGGGGTTGACCTACGCCAAACCCAAGGAGAGCCAAGGGCGTTTCGCCAGCCTCAAGACCGCTTCGGGCGACACTGTCTCGATAGAGGCCCTCGCCAGAGCAATCCTTTCCTTATCGGCAACTCTGGATAGGAGGACCTCCGATGAAAAGGATTTCGAAGCAGGAGCGACAGGCTCTGGTGCGGCTGGCTCGCTCTCTCCCGAAGGGTGACGAGACCCGCAGGGCGATCCTGACCAGCTTGGACAAGGTCGCGCTCTACTCTCGCGGGGTCGTTCGGGCAGTGACCAAGTCCCTCGAAGGTGCCTTCCCCCACACGGACCCCGCGAGCCCCGAAGCTCAGTCCCTGATCAAGGGGTTCGTCGAGGAGCTGGAGGCTCTGGAGGAGATCAATGAGGACAAGATCCTCAGCGCTGAGACGGAGTCCCGCGCAAGCGGTCGGTGGCCGGTCCGTGGGGCCTCGGACGAGCACGGGAAGGGCTGAGTAGATGCCTCAGTCCCCGCTCTTGACTGACCAGGTTCAGGTCGAACCTGGCACCACCACCTTCGGCACCCGGTTGATCGATCGGGATACCGCGGATGGCGGGCTCCGCTTCAGTGACCCCAACGTCACTGCATCCTTGAAGGATCTGGTGGGGTTGCGGAACGTCACGGGCGTGTTCCTCGTCGGCCGGGCTGGGGGCGGGGCCGAATACACCTCAATCCAAGACGCGCTCGATGCGGTCCCCAGTTCTTCCTCTTCTTCGGCTCCCAGTCTCATCTGGATTCAGCCGGGAGTGTATCAGGAGAACCTGACGCTCCAGAAAGATGGGGTGGTGATGGCTTCACCGGGTGGGGTGACCCTTCAGAACTCAGGTGCGAGCGACACCCTGGAAATCTCGGCGGCCATCTCGACTACGCCTCAGAAGGTAGAGCTGCGGAACCTGCGGATCGAGAATGACCAGGATGCTCAGGCGTGCATTCGCGTGATCGGAGCCGACACCTTCGCTACGGGCACCGCGACGGTGACTGCTGCCCCTCTCAGCGTGGGGGATACCCTCACCCTCAGCGGCAATGTGCTCACAGGAGTACTCAGCACCCGCACTTCGGGGGCCGATGACTTTTCGGTCTCTGGCGGCACTCCAGATGCAGTGGCTGCTGAGATTGCTGCGGCGATCAACGACGTGGCGAACTCTTTTGCCGCTACGGTGGAGGCGACTGTAGCAGGGGCCATCATCACCCTAACGGCAGTCACTGCGGGGTCGGGCGGCAATGCCATCACTCTGGCTACTTCCACCGCCGACATCACTCTGAGCGGTGGAACCCTCACCGGCGGCGGGGCTGCAGGCTCGAACGTCCTGGTCGAAGGGCTCCTCGGAGAAGGCTTGGAGCTGGTAGCTACGGGCAACACGGGCTACCAAGTCCGGGCAGACACTTCCAACGAGATGACCTTCCGGGGAGGCTCCTGGAGGGGCAGCTCTTCCACCTCGGAAGCCAACATCACCAACTGTGCGGTGTTCCGGTTGGCCAACATCGAGTGGGTCAACAACCTTCAGTTGAGCTACGACGACGGCAACGACCAGCCCGCGACGGCGACCTCGACCTACGAGGTCCTGGGGGTCCTCCGTGCGGGAGATTCGACTGTCAACCTGAATAACGTCGGCAGTTATGCCGTGAAGAACTGCCCTGAAGCCGGGGACGTGACCCAGGGCGGCACCCAGGTGCTCAGTGCCGTGCGGAGCTCCCTGGGGGATTTGACCCTGAGCGATACCGTGGCTGCGGTCCTGGAGCAGTGTACGCGAGGCGCTGCTACCGATGGGGGTGGCACCCCTACCCTACGGGAAAGCACCCTTCGTGCGACCCTGGCCTTTGCGGCTTCGACCAATGAGTCGTATGTCTTCGACATCCCTAAGCCCAGCGCAGATTATGCGGTTCTCCTGGAGAGCCCCGTAACCACGGCTACTCTGGGGGTAGGCAGCAAGGCTGGGTCGGGCTTCGACGTCGATGCTTCGGGGGCCATCACTGCCACTGTTGGCGTGTACATCATCGAGAACCTGTGAGGGGAACCATGAAGAAGCTGGCTGATATTTTGAGGGAAGAGGGCCTCTCCAAGCAGTCTGAGGAGCGAGACCCGAAGGTCGAAGCGTTCCTTCAGGCGGGGGATGCGAAGGGTCTCGCCGAGTACCTCGTGAGCAGGGGTTCCATGGGGTTCGCCCGCACTTTCGCGGATGCGGCGGACTGGTACGGATACTGGATTCGCCAGTATGATACAGGCACCCTGTTCCGCCAGGTTGAGCGGGAAGCCTACAACATCTACAAGGCGCAGCAGGATGCGGTGTTCAACAAGCTCTCGGCCACGGAGAAGAAGGTGGCCAAGCTCTTGGGTTGGGCGCTGACCTGGGACCGCCTGTTGCCCGATGACATCAAGTCTGAGGAAGGGCGGCTGGTTTACCAAGTCCGCATGAGCAAGGGCCAGCCTGCCAAGATTGACCTGACGCACCCCCACATGGGTGCGGGTCTCAGCAGGCGCGAGTGGGAGAAGCGGGGGCTCACCGCCGACGACATCATCGAGTACCTCGACAAGCATGGAGCCAAGCGTCGCGGTCGTGCCCCGAAGCGTCGTCGCGATCGCGGCCCGATCTACGACTGAGCCTCCACCACAGGAGGTAACCCTTGGCTCACTTCGACCTCACTACAGCCCTGAAGCGTCGGTTCATCTTGGAACTCCGAGAGTTCTGGGCCAAGCACCCGAAGTATCGGGATTCCCTGGTCGACAATATCCAAGGCAAGTACTCCTTTGAGGCCCGCCCTCAAGAGGGCATCGTCGTCAAGGCGGGTTCGGCGAACCCTGTGAAGTTCAGTGCGGACAACTTTCAGGGCTGGGTCAGTTCTCATTGTTCCCTGACCCAGATCTACAACCGACCTGGGACGAGCATCGAGTGGGTCCGCGAAGACGTGCGCGCCATTCAGAAGGCGGGCGGGGACTTCCCCTCGGCCCCTGGGATCTACTACATTTCGGTGGTTGAGGAGCCGTTCGAATACCAGGGGGCCATCCGCGAGTATTTGGTGTTCTATGTGGACCCGCTGCTCGAATCCCTCGACGAGTCCCCCCTTCAGCTGGACCCTCGGACCTATCAGGTCCTCCAAGCAGGGTTCCATCCGGGTTCTTTGAATGTGTTTGAACTGCCGAGCAACCTCCCCTTGTACGAGGGCATCAACTACTCCGCGGATTCCGACACCGGCCAAATCGTGCTGACTGGGCCTCTCCCTTCGGGGACTACTCTCAGCGTGGATTACTACTACACGGGGGCACGTACTGGCCCCTTCGCCGTGGAAGAAAACGGGGCGAACAATTCTGCCATCCCCGGAGTCGTTCTCGCCTTCGGGCGAAGGGCACAAGAGGGCGATCAGATGGCGGTCGTGGTCAGCAAGTACCGAGAGGTCTGTGCGAAGGAGTATGGGGGGAGGTTCGAGATGAGTCTGGACATTGACGTCGCCGCCCGCGACGTCAACGCTGCCAGCGATATCACCGACGAGACCTTCTTCTACATTCAGGCCAAGTTGCGGGACCGCCTCAGCTTCGAGGGCATGGAGATCGAATCCGTCAGTCTTGGGGGTGAGGGCGAGGAGATCTACCACGACAACACCCAAGAGTACTTCTACACGGGGAGCATCTCTGCCTCAGTCTACACAGATTGGTCTCTCCGTCTCCCGTTGGGTCGCACTATCCACCGGGTCTATCCTCATACTGTGAAGGAAGACCAGGTGGCAGCAGCCCTCTCCGAGGAGCAGTTGGCGCAGTACCCCCAGTTCGGCGGTCTTCGGGCGGTATCTCAGCTTGGGTTGGTGGGAATCCAGGACCCCTACTTCACCGACCGCTCCTCCTCTTACGAGATGATCCGGTAGAGGGACTATCTCTCACCGCTGAGAGGAGGTTCCGATGTCCGATCAGTTTTGGCGCGATATGGCCGCAGGCTACCAGAGCGAGGAATCCGAGATGGACTCCTTCCTCAAGGGTGCTGGCGGCAAGGCCCTCGGAGAGGACTTCGAGTCGGTCCGCCAGCTGACCGACCAACACCGGGAGGCCCACGCCTTGTCGCTGCCCGTCCCCGCAGGGACCCGCGTGACTTTCGCCGGAAGCCTCGGAGCCTACCTCTCCATGGACAACCCTCCTGGGAACGGCATGGGCGGGGAAGTGGTCTCTGTTCGCAGTGCGGGGGGCGACATCACTTCCCATGAGGGTCGCGTCTTCGTCCAGTGGGACGATGGCCAACTCCGGACGGTGAGTGCCCTGTACTTGCGCCCGGGTCAAGGCAAGAAGGCTTCCGCACCTGTGGGAGTGCCTGCGGACCCGCGGGGCCGCATCGCATCTTCGGTCTCGAGCTTCCGTGTGGCTTCGTTGGGGGACCTGACCGACTTCTTCGTGAAGGCAGCCCGCGATGGCAACACCCTGATCCACAAGGCGGATCGGGACCTCTGGAACTTCCAGAAGGACGCAGATGGGAACCTGCTGCTGACCCGCTTGTTCGATGAGACGGGCGAGCCGCTGAAGGCTTAGTCCCGACGGGGTCTCCCAGCGGTAGAGGGTTTATCTTCCTCCTGCTTTGAGGAGAAGATTATGCCCCGAGTTAGCCCCCTGCGCGTGGTAGCCCGAGCGGGGTTTACCAAGTCCGCTGGTGAGGTCCGGTTCGTCAAGGACCGTGCCGGGGACAAGTCCGAGTGGGCTTGGAACACCACCGGACCCAGCGAGCGTTATATCGATGACGATTTCATCTTCAACGCCAAGTACCTCAAGCCTTTGGCGGTGGTGATGCGGTCGACCTTGATGGCCCTGGGCCATGCAACTTCCGCGCATGCGCGGATGGTCAAGATCAAGTCCCGGGACATCTCTCCGGACGGCGCTCTGGGGGGCAAGGGCTACATCCAGAAGATCCCAGACATGCGCCGCCAGTTGATGAACTGCGTCGAAGTCCTGAGTGCCTTGAGCGATACCATCTACGATGAGCTGAAGGCTCCGCACTGGGACCCGGCCGAAGACAAACTCGACGCTCGCGACCGAGAGGAGGTCAAGGAGATCGTCGAGGATGCTGAGGACATCAAGGAAGACCCCGAAGGGTGGGCTCGGGAAGAGGAGGCGGAAGAAGACGCCGAAAACGCTCGCGGCAAGAAAGCCTCTGCCCGTGGAGTGTTGATGGCCCGCCTTCAATCCAGCAGCGAGGCCCTGGCAGTCTTGTTGAGCCCCAACATCCGAGTGGCCTCCGCAGAGCAAGGGGTGATGCTCCAAGAGCTGCGACAGTTCACTGCACTGACTCAAGAGGTCCTGGAGAACTACGATGTCTGACAAGAACGCGGATCTGGACCTCCTGGGCGAGAGCCACATCCCCGAAGACCTGCTGACCCCCACGCTGGGCAGCAACTATGGTCTGGACGGCTTTCCCACCTTGGATTATGGCGCGGGGGTCTTGGGGGGCGTGCTGGATCCGGAGCATCACCCTGCCCCGGCCCTGCCAGACGGTCTTGCTCGCGCAGGGTCCGCCAACCTCAACCTCGACTTCTTGGACGAGGACGGGTTGGCTGACTTGAGTTGGCTGGACCCCACCCAACTTCAAGATCCCGAGCGGCTGCCGGAAACTCCTCAGATCATCCCGGAGCTGGAGGAGGCTTGGGGCGGCAGCACCGACGGCGTCCGGACTTGGGAGCGTGACATCAAGCGCGCCCGCTTCGAAGATGACGTGCAGGAGCAGAAGGCGCAGCTCACGGCAAGGGTCGCCCGCAAGATTCTCGCCCATGCGATGCGCCGTAGCATCGCCGGACACGACATCGATACGATCGTTCGCCAAGCGCGCGAGGCAGTGGGGCTGGAAGCTCACAAGCTCGACGCCTCGCTGGACCGGATCCGGGCCGAGCACGGTCTGCACGGGAACGTGTATGTCCGTGCTTCGGCTTTCCCGGACTGGCACAACCGGGGGAGCGTCGGTCACGTCAAGCGCTACGCCAAGCAGGCCCTCTACGTGATCGTGACGGAAGACCAGCTCCGAAACGCCGCCTGGATCCACGATGGGCGCTGCCAGCTCACAGGCAAGAAAGCTGTCTCCCGTGTACCTTGGCAGAAGGCGTTGGCTCACTACGTCCCTCGGCTGAGGGCTGCCGGCCACCGGCTGGCCTCGGGTCACCCCAAGGAGGTGCTCCGAGCAGCCTTCTTGAGTGGCCCCCACAAGGAAGCCCCTCAGACGGCATTCGTTCGGAACCTGACCCCAGATCAGCGTGTCGGCCTTCGGGAGGCCCAAGAGGTCTTGCGGAACTACCAGCCCCCGCAGCGCAAGGTCTACGACCGACGCGAAGACCGCAAGGCAGTGGCAGCAGCTGACGCCCAGGAACACCTCCGCAAGTTGGTGCGTCTGGGCCACGTCTCGGAGCAGGACGCACGCCGGATCCTGGAAGGTTCGGCTCAGCCGGGTGACATCTACCGTTCGGCGCAGATCCTCATGAACAGGGTCACCTCTGGCAACTACTCTGGCACCTCATCCGAGGGCCTTGAGGGGCAACGGGCCTTGAGCATGCTCCGCCTTGCTCAGCGTGCCGAACGGGAGCGGGATCAGGAAGCCCGCGCTCAAGGTATTCGAGAGAACCGCAAGGCAGCGGACAAGCAAGCTCAAGCAGAGGAAGCGCGGCGTAAGATCCTCAGCTGGCGGGACTCTGGGTTCCTCTCGGATTCGGTGTCCCAGAGGATCCTGGACTCCCCGGCCCTCCCCAGCCGCAAGCTGGAGGTCGCTGCGAAGCTGGCCGCCCGGTCCCGGTCCCGGTTGTTCGAGGGGACTGGCGCAGGTCAGAACATGGATGAGTGGGCGCTCCAGAAGGCTTCTGGGTCCCGCCAGCGAGAAGAAGACAGTCTGAAGAGGGCTGCTGAGGCACGCGAAGCGAACAAGCTGGCCACCCTCAAGAAGAAGGTCACCCGCGTCGAACAAGAGGTGCACCGTGGCGTTCGGGGGGAGACCTTGCGACGGTTCATCTCCAACTTGCTGGATGCGTCCGAGCGCCCCGCCGCTATCAAGATGTTGGCCCCGCTGCTCAAGAAGACCTCCGCCCTGGCTGATCAGTCCCAGAAGGCCAAGCAGTACGACCAGCCGACGTTCACCCGCGCCGCTTCCGAGAAGAAGGAGGCGGGTGTCGCAGAGGGGCAGATCCTCAGTGCCCTGAAGGGGGCACGCCAGGCGATGGCAGAGGGTTTGGCCGGCAAGGACCTGACCGACTACCTGGAGCACCGTTACTCTGAGAGGCTTCTCTCGGCGGCAGCCCCCCGGATTGCCTCCCTCCGCGAGGAGCACGAGGGAGGCAGTGGCTTTTTGTACGTGGACGCAGCTGCCTATGCCTCACCTCACGGGGTGACTGGGTGCGAGAGAGGAGCCTTGAAGCACCGGGCAAACTCCATCCCGAAGGTGGTGGAGATGGAGCGCTGCGGGACGTGCGCGCATTCGCGGCGGATGGCCAGCGGGGAGGACCGGTGCTCTCTCTACAACAAGCTCTTCACCCGCGACACCAGCTCCGTCGCCGTCAAGGCTCAGAAACAGGCCAACATCAAGATGGCCAACGCGCCGGACGAGGAGCGCACTGCTGCTCTGTTCCAGGCCAACAACTACGACCCCACGGAGTTTGACCTGACCGCCTCTCATATGGAAGACTTCATCGACGAAGAGGTCTCCGCGGAGAAGTTGGCGGAGGTCCTCTTCGGTGGCTGGAAGCTCGACGTATAGGGGGCGCTTTGAATCTCTACCACACCACTTCTTGGTCCAACGCGCTCAAGATTCTTCGTTCGGGGGTCATGAAGAGTCCCGCACCCTTCTTGAGCTTCTCGGTGAAGCCTCTGTTCAGCGGTGACATCAGTCATCGGGATGTGTGCTTGGTGCTGGATGCCTCTAAGCTCCGGAGCCAGCTAATTCCCGTGGAATACACAGAGCGTTGGGCCGAGGAGCACCCCGTTCACGCAGACTACATCGCGGGGGAGGGTTGGTATGAGCAGTTCCAAATCCCTGATGGCTGCTACGACGAGGAGTGGGGCGAGGAGGATGAAGAGTGCGTCGAGGAGGCTCAGGGGCAGGCGATGCTCGACTCCTTCCTCTGGAAAAAGGATGAGGGGGAGTGGGTCTCCAAGCGGGAATATGCCCCGGTCAAGGTTAGCGGGGCAATGATGGGGCTCCTGGTCCCTTCGGCTGGCGGGGTCTCGAGGGCCTCCACCCTCTTGAGGGATGTTGGTCTTGACCTCCCTGTTCGAGTCAGTCAGGATCCGGTGCGGTTTGCTTTCCCCCGCGCAGCCTCCCTTTTGAGTCCACGCAGGTTCAAGCAGGCCCTTAGCTTTCGGTCGGCTGTGCCGGAGAAATACAAGGGCATCAACTTCCAGCCTCCGGAGTCGGTCGCGAAAGCTGCGGAGAAGGGTTTGGAGTATCGTCAGAAGGCGTCCCCTTCGAACAAGGGCGGTCTGACTTCCGAGGAAGCTGGCAAAGAGGGCATCGGGTCCGGCGTTCAGCGCGCTGTCAACCTGAAGAACCGCGACAACATCGCCCCCGACACCATCAAGCAGATGCACGGCTTCTTCAGTCGGCACCAGAAGAACAAGGGCATTTCCGAAGAGCACAAGGGCGAGCCCTGGAACGACAAGGGGTACGTCTCTTGGCTCCTGTGGGGCGGTGACCCTGGGCTCGCTTGGGTCAAGAAGATCCTCCAGCAGATGGAAGCCGCTGACAAGAAGGGGCCGGGGAAGACTGCCCGCAAGGAAGTGCTGGACGAGAACCTTATCCAGAGGTTTCGGAAAGACATCTTGGCCCTGGCCAAGGCCGCTGACCGCGTTCAAAGCATCTCTCAGGCCCAGGAGGTATCTGCTGCCGTCAACCGTTGGCGGGAGCACTTCGATTCCTTCACGGCTACTGTCCGCCAGGACTTGGAAGGCCGCATCCGCTCCTCCCAGTATCCTGGGAGGACTTCCCCTGCGAATGTTCAAGATGCCCGCGCCTTCTTGGATCGAGCACTCAAGCCGATGTGGGAGTTCGCCTATGAGGTGGGCAGGGTCCCCTCTTCTCAAATTCCGGTGAAGGATTCCTCGGGGAACCCTTGGCGACCCCCAGAGGAACTGTTTGAAGAGCTCGTCCGGTTCTACTTGGACCGGGGATATGCGTCCTCTCGAGAGGACGCAGAGGCTCAGACTCGGTCCTACTTGACGCGCCGTCCGCTCTGGTCCCGGCAGGAAGCCGAAGTGGAAGCTCTGGGCAAGTGGAAAGACGAAGCCCGAAAGTGGGCCAACCGCATCCGGGCAAAGGCGCGCAAGTCGTGGTCGGTGCTTGGGGATTTGGCAGAGTGGTCTGCGAGTCTGCGCGGCGGTCAGGAGCCGATCCCCTTTCTGGTCCCGGAGGAAGAGGTCGTGAGCCTCTCGGGGTTCCGCGTGGTGTTCCGAGGCTTCGAAGACTCCCCGTACCAAGACAAACTCCCGATCGTTCGGCAGGGCTTGGCCCTCTTTCGGGAGCGTTCCCAACAAACCGCCCCCATCATTCTCCAACGTATGGTCCCGGTCCACATTCAGTGGAATTTTGAGGCGGGGGTCCCCAGCAGCGCAGGGGCCTACTATGAGAGGGGGATGATCCACGTCACCCCTTGGGAGCTCGGCTCGGACATCCGCAGGTTTGTCTGGGTGATGGCCCATGAGATGGGCCATCACCTTTACCAGACGGTGCTCTCCGGAGATGCCCGGAAGACTTGGGGGGGACTCATTCGGGGGACCTCCAAGGACTTGGACCTCCGCCGGGCTCTTCGGAAGATGGAATCTGTGGGTGCCTCTTGGGTCATCGATAGTGCCTTGAAGAAGGCGGACCCTATCCTACACCTCCAACTCTCTGCCTTGGAGTACGGCCCCGCGTCGAGTCAGGGCCTCGACTCAGCAGAGGACATCCGGGACTATCTGGAAGGGGGCGGGCCCCCCGTGGTCCGCGTTCCGGGGCTACCTATCAGCGGGTACGCCAACAAGAACCCCGAGGAGTCCTTCTGTGAAGCGTTGGGGAAACTTGTTGCCTTCGGCCCCAAGGCTGTTCCGGATATGATCCTGGGGATGTTGCGGCAGGTTCTCCCGACGGTCAGGATCTCTTCTGAAAAGTGCGCCGCTGCTACCCGGCCCGTGGGTATCCCTGACCGTTTCGTTGCATCGAAGCAGGCAGGTCTGCTCGAAGCTCCTCCGGCGATGTTGGACGAGATGTATCGCTGGGCCGTCGCTTCTTGGGCTAAAACCCGTATGGACAAGGGCGTGGCCCAAGGCATGGGCTCCGACAACTCTGCATGGGAGGAGTGGGAACGGCTCAGCAAGCTCCACCCAGAAGCCGTGGTGTTGAGCGGGCCGGTTCAGAAGAGGTTCGAAGCAGACCTCAAGGGTTGGAAGTACGGGGACCGCCTTGAGGAGCTGATCGAGAAGGAAAACGCTGACCTCCTGAAGAAGCTCCAGCCCCCGGAAGGTCCGATCCCGGACTACATGCTCGCCTACATCGAGAATATGAAGCGTGACATCCTTCGGAGTGCCAAGAAGCCTGGGGTGAATCTGATACTCAGCGACACCAGAGGTCGTCGCTCGGCCGAGTTCGACCCGCGCACCGCCGTCATAGAGGTCGAGGTTAGCCCGAAGGTCAACGCCAAGTGGATCCAGCAGGCCCTTCAGCACGAGATGCGCCACTATGCCCAGAACCTCCTGAGCACTCTGGCGGGATTCGCCTCCGACAAGATCCAGGCGGGCCTCCCCGGCAAGAAGATCCGCACCCCGGACATCCGCCAGCAGGGCCAAAACCGATCGCAGCATTCGCTGGACGACCGGGAGTTCTACACCAAGTTGCCGGACGCTATTGAGCGTATGCGGGAGGGGTTGGAAGCCCTCCCGATAGAGGAACGGGCAGCAGCTTTCCGCATCATGGTGGGCCAGCGCCGGCACGACACCCGGACCTATCCGCTTGCGTTCTTCTATGACCTGAAGCGGGCCGGAGCCTCTGCTCAGGGCAAGTACAGGAAGGCGATCGGGGAAGCCTACAAGGCTGTGGCGGGCCTGTTCTCCAGCGCTGCGTCTCGCCAGCTTCGGGCGGCTTGGTTCAAGGGTTCAAGGGAGTTCTTTGAGGGGGACTTCGGCAAGCCCGAGAATGCAGCCCTCTGGGCCGAGGCGCTGAGGTCGGCCCAAGATAAGCACCCCAAGATGCCTGTCCGATTCCATCAAGGGTGGGCTGCCAAGTGGTACAAGGAAAAGGGTGGGGAGTGGACTGGAGATACCATGAAGGTTAAGGTGGGCTCTGCGGGTCCGACGCCCACGAGCGAGACCACCTTCATGGAAGGCCGCGTCTATGAGATGAACTTGGCGTCGGATGAGTTCGTCCACTTCACCACCGCCAAGCGTGCTGCCTCTATTCTCCGCTCCAAGAAGCTCTTGCTTGACCCGCCCGGAATCAAGAAGTTCGGCGGCTATGCCGTGTATGCCATCTCGTTGGTGTGGGGAGACTACGTCCCGGGGACCCAGACTACCCACATCGACAAGGATGAGGGTCCGGTCGTTGCAATCCGGTTCCGGACCGACACCATGCCCAAGCCCTCCTATTCGGAAGAGGTCACCTGGAATCAGGACGTCGTCCTGAAGGGTCCGAAGCTGATGACCAAGGCCCAGGCCATGAGTCTCTTGAGCAACACCCCCTATCAGCTGGGAGAACAGGACCTGGTGCGCTATGTTCGGGGTTCCCGGTTGTATGCGAATGGTTCTCCTCAGCCCAAGGGGGCGGGCATGAGTCGTACTGCGAGCATCCACCCGACGATCGGCCAGTCGAAAGAAGACGCTGCGGGCGTCCCGGTCCTCTACTCCAACACCTGGGAGCTGGTCACCGAACCCGACTACGGGGCGTCTACGGCTGCCCTGCCTCGCGGCGCAGATCGTGCCAGCATCGAAGAGCACTGGTTCTATCTCGGCGCGCTGGAGGCTGGACGAGATACCGATGGGGAGAAGTGGACCCAGCAGACCAAGGTCGCTTGGACCACGGCTCAGGGAGCCCGGTTCGAGGGTGATGTGCTCAAAGAAGAGGACGGTGTCCTTATCTTGGCAGCAGGCGGCGAGGAAAAGGCCCTGAAGCTCAGCAATCGGGTCGAGTGGGTCTTCGAGGTTCCGTGGGATGGCCCGGACCCTTGGGAGATCGCCAAGCAAGCGGGCATCAACATCTTCAGCGGCAAGGACTTCAAGGCAGGGCTCATGGTCGGCGGGGAGCTGGTCGCGGTACTGTTCGACGAGGTTAGCAACGACTGCTACTCCTTCGACATCGCAGTCCGCCCCGACAGGCAAAAGCAGGGCCTCGGGGCCAAGCTCATGGACTATGCCATCGACGAGTACGATGCAATCTCTGAAGCCTTCGAGGATTTGGATTTCTGCCTGGATGCAGTCAACCCTCACGCGATTCGCATGCTGAAGCGTCGCGGGTTCGTCGAGACGGGCCGGGAAAGGGGTCACACTTTTATGTCCCGGCGAGCCTCCGCCCCTCAGAGCCGAACGGCTTCCGCCCAGGCTGCTGCGGTGGTCCCTCCCACGGGCACTTCTGTGGGCCTGTTCATTCCCCTCCCGGAGGGGTTGGCGGCTCAGTACCCGACCAAGAGTGAGGACCCATCCCCGGCCCACATCACCCTCCTGTACGTGGGTCAGGTCCCCGAGGGGCGAGAGGAAGATTTCAAGGTTGTCTGCACCCAGGCGTTCAGTGAGGTCCGCGGCCCGGTCCGGGCTGCCCTGAGAGGGCTGGACCGCTTCTTGAGCCCTGAGCAAAAGGTCATCTTCAGCAGGGTCCGGTTCAGTCGCGACCTCAATCGGGCCAGAGATGGGCTCCGCGCACGGCTCGAAGAGGCGGGGTTCGAGGTCAAGGATTCGTTCCCCCGCTGGAATCCCCACGTCACGATCGCCTACGTGCCTGTAGGTGAGGAAGTGAGGTTGGAGGCTCCCCGGGGCTCCTGGGACTTCAACAGCGTCCAGATCTGGGGCATGGGTGCCCCAGAGAACATCCCGCTCGGTTCGAGTCCTGGGTACTTGCCCCCGAATACCCCCCTTCAAGATGCCGGGCGTCTCGCCAGCATTCAGGCAATGCGAGAGTTGTCCCTCCGTTGGAGTCAGCTGTGAAACTTGATCCGAGCCGGGTCCTGGCCAAGTACAAGAACAAGAAAGAGGTCGACAAGGTAGACGGCTCGGGGAAGACGACCGTGTACGAGTACGGCCCCATCCAGCAGTCCAATCGGAACAAGGCCAAGGCCAAGCGCGTCGAAAAGCTCCGCAAGAGCATCGGCAAGCTCCGGTCGAAGTACAAGAAGGACCTCTCCGCTTCTGACCCTCAGAAGCGCCTTACGGCCTTGGCTGTGGCCCTCATCGACAACACCTACGAGAGGGTGGGCAATCCGGAGTCGGCCAAGGATGGGCACTTCGGGGTCACTGGCTGGTTGAAGAAGCACGTCACGGTGGAGGGCAACAAGGCCACCTTCAAGTACGTGGGGAAGAGTGGCGTCAAGCACGACAAAACCGTCGAAGACGGTGCCCTGGTAGGGGCGCTGAAGAAGGCGCTCGACGGCAAAGGCTCAGACGACAAGGTGCTCTGCGAGGGTGCGGATTGCTCCATCACTGCCTCCGAGGTCAACGACTACCTCAAGGAGTTTGGGGTCACCGCCAAGGACCTCCGGGGTCTTCACGCAAACGAAGAGGTGCGTGCAGCCCTGAAGAAGATCCGCAGCGATGGTCCTGAGCTTCCCACGCCCCGGAAAGAGCGGGACCCTATCCTGAAGCAAGAGCTCGCCGATGCCCTGGAGATTGCGGCAGCAGCTGTGGGCCATGAGGCCAGCACGCTCAAAAGCCAGTACCTGGTCCCTGGGATGGTAGACCGCTTCCTTCAGGACGGTACGGTGTTGGACAAGCTCGACAAGGAAGCCTCTATGACTACGCGCTATGCCAGGTTTTCGGAGTATGCCCAGGCGAAGCTGGAGCAGGATGCTGGGGTCTGGGCTCAGCAGGTCAAGGAGTCTGGTCTCACCGAGCCCGCATACCGTCAGCAGGTGGTCCGGGAGCTCCTGAAGCGGTTCGCCTCGGAGCGTCAAGCCAAGGCTCTCGGGACTCAGGTCTTCCTGCTCCGCCCCGGACAGAAGTTTCAGTACCAGACCCTCCGGAAGATGTTCAGTCCGAAGGTAGCCCGGTTCAAGCCCCGCGAGGCGTTCTGGACCAGCACCTTGAAGGGCAACATCTCTCCGTGGTTGGACTGGTGTAAGGGTGAGATGCCGGAGTGGGTCGGAGAGAAGGCGGTCTTGCTGGACCCGGCCCCTTCAGCGAACCTCTTGGTGATCGACTCTCAGAGGGACTATCTCTTCGGGCTGGTGTACCCGTTCGCCTACCTCGATCCAGTGACCTTTGAGCAGGATGACTACGAAGAAGAGGGTTCCGATATCCGCATCGACTGGGCGGAGGTCGCCGGTTTCTACGACGGAGTTCACGTCACGGCGCGCGGTGCCCCGTTCGTCGAGGGCTGGATGATCGAGAGCACCGCGTGGTTCGATGCGACCAAGCTCAAGAACCCTCGTATCGTAGACGTGAACAACCGCTGCCAACTCCGCCTCGCCAAGGAGGCGACCGGGCTTTCGGGGGTCTACGACAACCTCCAGCTCATGGATGCGGGCCAGGAGCGCCCCCGATACGCTGACCCGGCGTGGCGGTATTTCCCGCTCTACAAGGAATCCTACAACCTCATGGCGCGCATCGCTGCATTCAGCCATGGGTCGCGCACCAAGTTCAGGGATGACCCTGGAGCTCAGGCCGCTGAAGCCCTGCTGGGCCGGGCCTACGCAAAGATGTCTTCCGCGTTCATCGATGGCATCGAGCCCTCTATGAAGCAGTCCCGCAAGAACCCGCTCGTGGAACCCAAGTGGGACTACTTCTTGGGGAAGATGAAAGAGGCTGATGAGGCACTCTACGAGGCGTCGGAGCTTTGGCCGAGTTGGGAGCTTCAGTCGCTGAGCTTTAAGTTTCTGAAGTTCATGCGTCACGTGGAGTCCGTGCGCAAGGGGTCGGCCCGACCGCGTGCTTGGAGGTTCGCGACCCTCAAACTTGCAGACGTGTTCCCGCTCAAGATCCGGTCGCCCTTCCATCAGCAGGTTGAAGATCTGAGCACGGTTACCAAGGCGCTGGCCGCAGAGGCTGCCGTAGAAGGGGCACACCGGGCATCCCGGAAGCTCTACGACCTCCACCGACAGTTCCGGGAGGTCGTAGAGGGCTACATCAAGCCCCGCAGCGGCAAGCGACCCGCCCTGCCGGGTCTCGGGTTTATCCGCTTGTTCCGCCGCATCGATGACCTTGCTGAAGACGTGCGGGACCTCTGGGACAACGAAGAGGCTCAGCTCCTCAGCTATCGCGTGGGGGACCTGACCCGTCAGATTGCTGGCTATACGGTGAAGTTCGCCTCGACCAACCAGAAGTTGGTCGAGTCTCCCCATAACTTCCACCCGGTCAAGGTCCTCCCCCCCAAGGCCAAGCGGAAAGAGTATCCTTTCGAAGGCTTCATCGACTTCCAGGGCGTCAAGATCGACGTGGAGAACAAGAAGGGCAGCACCCGCTCCGGCACGGACCCTGACGGGGAGCCCTGGTCCGTCAAGATGATCTGCCACTACGGGGAGATCCGGGGCACCGAGGGTACGGACGGCGACAAGCTCGACGTGTATGTGGGCGATAACCACGACAGCTCTCTGGTGGTCGTGGTTCATCAGCACAACCCTTGGGACGGGAAGTACGATGAAGACAAGGTGATGCTGGGGTTCAACTCGGTCGAGGAGGCCATCGGGGCCTACAAGAACCAGTACTCTAAGCCCGGATACTTCAAGGAGGGTGAGATCTCCACCATGCCCATCGGTCAGTTCTGGCGGTGGGTCAACGAGAAGCGGAACAAGGGCAAGAAGGTCAAGGCATCCTTGTCGGGTCAGCTCTCCGCAGTCTGGTTCAAGCAGTCGACTCTCAGCGAGGGGGAGAAGGACGACCGGGAAGCTGAGAAACTGGTACAGCAGTCCCCCAAGAAGAAGCCTCCTCGCATGGACCTCCGGAACCGCAAGGTCGACACCGACGGAGATCAGGATCCCGACGAGAAGCAGGACAAGAAAGACCGCTCCCAGAACTACAAGGATGCGGGTCTACATGAGACCCGCATCCGGTCGCGTCAGTGCGAACAGCGGGCCTCGGGGGTCCCGACCCCCGACCCTTTTGATCGAAGCTACCCTCGCATGCCCAGCGCTGCCAGGGTAGCTCGTATGGCAGCGAAGGTTCCTGACTGGGCAGAGGGCAAGGAGTACACCTCCGAAGAGACCGGGAACAAGGTCGAGTTCGGTTCCCTGCCTGAGTCTCAGCAAGAGAAGCTCCGCCAGCAGAATGAGGCGGCTCCCGAGAAAGAGGCTCCCTCGGCGGACAAGCCGAAAGAGGATGAGAGCTCGGAGGTCTCCCTGGACCGCTATTTTACGGAGCGGAAGAAGTACACCACCAGGGCACTGAGGGGGGTTCCCGAGGACTCCCGCGACAAGACTCGCGAGGTCTTGGACTCTTTCGGGGCGGATCAGTATGAGGAGTTCAAGGAGCAGTTCAGTACTGCGTCCTCCTCGCTGGTTCGAGAGGCCATCCCCGACAGTTCTCGGCTGCTGGAAGCCCTGAAGGATATGACGGATCAGGTCCAGAAAGGTTCGGTGAAGGACCCCACCACCTTGGCGGAGAACCTGGCGCTTATGGCCTACTACGAAAACGTGCTGGACAACCCCGCAGTAGACTTGGAAGACCCGCTTCCTCCGAAGGGTGAGGCTTCTTCCGAGGAGAGCAAGAAGGCTGCTGCGGAGCGTGCCTTGAGCGCGGTCTCTTCCTACAAGAAGCTGGATGCGGATACCCGTCAGCGACACTGGGAAAGGGTCGAAGAGAAGATTGAGGGTCTTCCCGAGGACAGTGCCCAACGGGACCACCTTGAGGCGATCCAGCGTGGGATCGGGATGGCCAGCGCCATCCAAGACGGGGACAAGGCTACGGGCGTTGCCAGCTCTATGGCACGCTTGGTTCAGGCAGCAGATAAAGCTGGGTCCCTGGACAAGTTGGCTGGCCTCTCCATGTACGGTGGCTCGGGTCTGGCAGACCAGCGCATGATGCGCAGCATCTACGAGGATCTGACGGACCAAGACTTGGAAGATCTCTTGCCGGAAGACCATCCGGGTGCCTCCCTGGTTCAGTTCCTCACCGACCCCGACCGCTCAGGCTACCTCAGCGACGAGGACCGCAATGAGATCCGGCAGCACCTCATCGACTTGATGCAGGCTGAGACCGCGTTCTTGGACCCGGCGGTGACCAAAGAGGTCGGCCGCGAAGCAGTGGTCGCTGACCACAAGAGGGCTGCCAAGAAAGCGCGGGCCAAAGCTGCCCCTAAACGCAAGATGACAGAGTTGCGGTCTAAGCGTGCCTTCCTCGATTGGGTTCAGGAGTACCTGAAGAACCTCATCACTGCCACCGGCAAGCAAGCGTCCGATTTGCACCGGAATTGATCGTTTTACTCCCGGTGGATTGTCAATACAGGACACTTATTTGTGTCCTGGTGTAGCATCTTAATCTGCAGGAGGCCCTGATGGCCAACAAGCTGACCCGCAAGGGTGCCCTCAATGTCACTGCCCTCTTCGACCGGGTCGCTGACCTCCTCCAGGAGGCCAGCGAGGTCTTGGAGATCGACACCAAGGTTGCACGCGACATGCAGACGCGCCTGGATCTGCTCAGCGATCACGTCGAGAAGGTTGCGGCCCGCAACTTCCCGATCGAGACCAAGGATGCCTCTGCTTCCAACGGTGGTTGGGACCCCAACCAGATCGCTGAGGTTCAGCCCCCGCTGGAGCACGATGCCGACGAGCCGTACATGGCCACCTTCGACGGCGAGGAGAGCGGGGAGCTGTTGGAGCGTGTTGAGGGCAACACCCTCGAAGACCTCGGCTCCAAGTTCGCCGCCCTGGGACTCAACCTCTTCGAGGAGTGACCTTCATGACCCGGCAAGCCGCAGCGGATTACGTCGACTACCAAGAGCGAGGGCGTGAGTTCTCGGTCGGGGACCGTGCGGCTCCGTTCGGCTTCGTTCAAAGCATGACTGGCACCGTCACTGCAGTTTATCCTGCCATCGGCATGGTGGACGTAGAGTTCCCTGGCTCGGGCAACCGCCGCTTTCCTGCGGAGGACCTTCAGCACTTCGATGAGAATGGCAACGTGATCCCCACCCGAATCAACTCAACACCAGGCGGAACCCCGACCGTTCGTGTCCCCGCAGGAGGGTCCGGTCGAGGTGTTCGCGCGATGTACTGGGTGGAATGCGACCGCCGCTACCGGATGACGAAGAACGAGTTGTCGGACGGTCGCCCCTGTTGTCCTCGTTGTGGTCCGAATTCCCCCCTCAAGAAGGCCATCTACAAGAGGCGGGACGGCAAGAGCACTCGCCTCATGGGTTGCCCGAACTGCATGTTTCTCGTCAAGACTGACGACATCGTGAACCACCCCCACAACGCCCCGGCGCTCGACCCGGACTGCGTGGACGAAGGAGGGCTCTGATGGCTCACTCGAAGAAAGCCAATGCCATGGTGGTTCACCCCTACGTGAGTCGTCGCCAGTGGAGCCGAACGCGCACCGCTGCAACCTCGGGTGCGAGCAACCGCAACTTGACAGATCAGGCGAGGGAGATTTTGGGCGGCAGCCTGGACCCCGACAAGTACCTGTTCACTCACTGCACCATCGTGGCTTCGGTGGATACTGAGCAGGCCCCCAACGCCAAGCTGGGTCGGGTCCGGGTCGGGTCCCGGACCATCGACCGTCGTTGGGGCGACTTCTACATCACCGACAAGTCGGCTCAGTTCGTCAACAACAACGGCGACTGCTGGAGCCGTCCGGTCCTGACGGCGAGCTACCCCACCTTCATCGCGGGCCACAACTTCCAAGAGCACGTCCAGATCGAGGCCCAGAGTAAGGGTCGCATCCTGGATGCGGTCGCCCGCGACATCGGGGATTCGGTCTACATCGACATTCTGGTCGCCACCGACCGGAAGCACGAGACCCTGGTCCGCGACATCAGGGCTGGGGTCATGGGCACCCTCAGCATGGGCTGTACCACAGACTTCACCATCTGCTCTCAGTGCGGCCATGTCGCGGTCGATGAGACGGACCTCTGCGACCACATCAAGATCAGCAAGCTCAATAGCTTCTTGGACGAGCGCCAACAGAAGCGCGTCGTTGCAGAGCTCTGCGGCCACATCGACTACAAGGACAACCCTGACGCTCCGGGCGGCGTGAACTTCATCGAGGCCAGCTGGGTCAAGGTCCCGGCTTTCCCTGGGGCGGTCATGCGCAACCTGATCGATGCAGGTGACCTCCCTCCCGCTCAGGTCAAGAAGGCTCTGCGGGATGTTCTGGCCCAGGCCCCCACCGGCTGGTCCGACACCGCCATGAGCAAGGCTGCCAACCTCACCCTCCCCAAGTTCTGCAAGGCGTTCGACTTCGAGGACGACGACGAGGAAGGGGGCGATGCGCCGAAGGGCGAAGAGCCGAAGAAGCCTTTCGAAGACCTCACCGAGAAGGTCTACGAGAAGGTCAAGGACAAGGTCCACGACCGCATCGATGAGGACTTGAGGGAAGATGAGGCGTCCGAGGCAGACTCGGAGGTCACATTCCAGCCCAACGATTCGATTCAGCGAGAGGCTGGTGCCCGACTTGCTCGCAAGGCGTACCATGTCAGCATGGACCTGCTGACCCGCACCGCCTCTTCCCAAGTGGCTTTGGTGGAAGGGGTCGCCACCCTGAACCAAGCCTACGGCATCCCGACCGACCCCGCACCCTACCGGGTGGCGCTGAAGGTCGGTTCCCCGGTTCGCTACACTTCCCCGCAAGACTACAAGCGCGCCATCCTGCGCGCGGCGGGGAGGGAGCTTTCCTCTGCCGAACTCCGGGTTGTTGTCCGGGTCGGCTCCTTGCTCTCCAAGTGGGAGCGCAACAACAACCCGCAAACCCTCTAAGAGGAGTTCGTGATGGCTCGTCAACGACTGACCTGGAACAACAAGAAGAGCTCGGCGGCTCCCGCCGTGCCCAACGAAGGACCGGCATCGCCCGCTCACTCTCAGCCCGACCCCGAGGCTGACAAGTACGAGAACGGCGACCCCAGCTCCTGGGCTGAGGACCCGCACCCCGGCCCGTACCCGAACGGACCTGCACCCGCTGTCCCGAATGAGGGCCACGACCACCCGGCTTCCAAGATGGCTGCCATCGAGAAGGCCAACCTCTGCCTGCGCCTCGCCACGGCGATGTTGGGCGAGCCCTCCACCGACGCCGACGTGATGAAGGTCGAGAGGCAAGCCAGCCTGTTCATGGACCTGCCCGAGTCCCACATCTTCACCAGCCTCGAGAACCTCAACAAGCAGGCCGAGGACAAGGCCGCGGGCACCGAGAAGGAAGAGAAGGCTGAGGCTGAGGCCGCTGAGACCATCCAGGAGGAGGTCGAGCACAAGGCTGAGGGGGTGGAGGAGTCAGAGAAGCAGGCTTCCCTGGAAGGCCGCATCGCGACGCTGGAGCGCGTCCTGACCCGCTTCGCTGCCGAAGACGACACCGAGTCCCGCGTCGCCCGCCTGGAGCGCATCCTCATGCGCCTCGCCGAGGATGACGATGAGGGCGATGAGGATGATGACGACGACAGCGATGACGACAGCGATGACGACAGCGATGACGACAGCGATGAGGAGGAGGTCGAGGTCGAGGTCGACGAGGAGGCCAAGAAGAAGGCCTGCGACGAAGAGGGCATGGCCTCTCAGGCAGCCTGCGGTGAGCCCATGGGAGGCGACGACTACGAAGCCATGTACATGGAGATGATGCGCGAAGAGGGCATGATGGAGCCCGAGGCCGTGGAAGATGTCGGCATGGACCAGAACGAGCCCTCTTCCTTCTACGAGGAAGAGGAGGTCGAGATGGACATGGACCCCATGAACATCATGGCACTCGATGAGGAGGAGCGCTCGCTCCTGGCCCAGCTCCAGGGCGATGAGGTCTCCCGTCTCGCCGACGAGCAGGCCAAGGAAGCCTCCGAGCTCGACCTCAAGCCGCAGCCCAAGAAGGCTTCGACCGGCCCGTCCACGCTGGGCACTGTCACCAAGGAGGCTTCGGCCGAGGGTGACATGGACCTCAGCCAGCTCTGGCAGTCGGCTCCGGACGTGACCAGCCACTTCCAGTGATCTTGCAAGGGGCGTCAAGCCCCGTCGCATAAATAAGACCTCCTCTTTTCTCACAAGAGGAGGTCTTTTCTTTGAATAGTGTGCCAATAAGCCTCCCTCTTCTGTAGACGGCTCTTTTGCTGTCAAGACTGGGGGGTTGTCCACCAGTCGTCTCACCCAACCTGTGAACAAAGAGTAGGAGAATCGAATGTCTCTGCTTGGACAGGCGAGTGGTGGTTGGACCGAGAGCTCCTCGGCCCTGCGTCTTCTGCACGTCGGCGTGCGGAACACGGTTGGCATCCTGACGGATGACGCCTTTACGCAGACCAACCCCCCGATCGTCACCACCGCTTCCACCATCTCGGACAACGTCGACACTGCGACGCTTGGTGTCCTGAGTGGCTCGGTCGCCTTCACCCGCCCGGACGTCGGAGCCAACTACATCGGCGGTCCGAACACCGTCGCTGCTGGTGGCATCACCGCCCTGCAGGCCACGCTGATCCGTCCGCTGGGCTGCTTCATCAACACCGCTGTGGGCAACGCCTACGAGAACACCCCCGGTCCCGCCTCTGGCAAGGGTCCGTACATGTCCTCGCAAGGCACCTACGCCTCGCAGCTCTTCGAGACCGCAGCGCTCGCAGCCGCCGGTGCCTACGCTCAGGGTGCTGCCCTGACCTACACCGCTGGAATGGCCCTCGCTGCCTCGGACAACGGCTACCTCGCCCCCCGGGTCGACAGTGCCGGTGCTGACATCTCCACGACCTCTGCTTTCTTCCTGGAAGCTACCAACTCCGCGGTGGGCGGGGCAACCACGATCGGCATTCTGAAGATGCCTTCGGACTCCACGCAGTCCGAGATCGTCTTCGATCAGCGCATCTGAGGAGGGATCAGAAATGCCCGTTTCCAACGACGTCAAGGCCCGCCTCATCAAGGCGCACCTCAACACCCAAGCCGGTCGCGCGAAGCTCGCCGCCTCCATGACCCAGCCGCTGCGCCTGCGCCGCGACTACATGGCCGTCGGCCGCAAGACCTTCCTGGTCGAGCAGCTGCCGGACGGCGCTCTGCCGATCTACGACAAGGACCCCGATGTCACGGCCTACGTGGTCGGCGAGGAAGGCGAGAACATCGTCGCCATCACCAAGCCCCGCCGTGTCATCTTCCCGCTGTTCGAGATCGCATCGAACCCTGAGATCCCCCTGACCCAGATCAAGGAGCGCCGTTTCGATCTCATCGAGCGCGCCCAGGACCTGGCCCAGGCTCAGATCCAGGCTGCTGAGGATGAGCGTGTGTTCGCCGTTCTCGACGCGATCGCGACCTCAGGCTTCGACTCGATCGCCGGTGGTGAGAACCCCGACATCCCGGTCGTCGCTCCGATCAGCGGTGCTGTCCTCGCCGACGCCTTCGCCCTCATCGAGCGCCACGACCTCCGCGTCGCCCGCGTGTTCATGAACGCTCGCGACTACGCGGACCTCCGCAAGTTCGGCCGTGACATCCTCGACATCGAGTCCCAGCGCGACCTGCTGAAGACTGGTCTGATGGGCACCCTCTGGGGCGCTCAGATCATCGTCAGCCGCCTGGTTCCGGTCGGCACCGTCTACGTCTGCTGCGAGCCTGAGATGTTCGGCCGGATCCCGGTCCGCACCGAGCTGACTGTCCTCAGCGCCGACGACCCGAGGGCACGCACCATCGGCTTCTCGTGCTTCGAGAACCTCGGTATTGGTGCCTACAACCCGAAGGGCCTCACCCGCCTGACGATCACCCGCTGATCGCTGAGGGGCTGAGCAAGCCCCTCTTCGGAACCGCCCTCGGCCCTGCGCCGAGGGCTTTTTCTTTTAGGGTAACTTGCTCTCATGGCGGTCGGTGACTTCGTATACACCCCAGCAGATGTGTGCATGTCCTGTAAGATGGACGGGCTCCGGGTCCCTGAAAGCTGGGGGGAGGATGGATGGACCAGTCCTCCTTGGGGAGGGCTCCTTTCCATATCCTACTGGCTGCACCTGAAGGGTTACAAGTCCTCAAGGCGGCAGACCTTGGTGGGGCAACGGGTTCCCGACTTGCCTCCCATCCCCTACTTCGAGCTGCGGGGTGAATGGTTCTGCCCGGTCTGTGGGGTGAGCCAGTCTGCACGGGTCTGCTTCCGGCGGGGTGTCATCGTCTTTGTGGACCTTTTGGAGCCCCTCCGGGAAGACCCTCTGGTAGGTCTGCCTAAGAACCCCCAGAAGAAAGCTCGCACGGATGCTGCCGCCAGAGAACGAGCGCGGCGACACCAAGAAAAGCTGAAGAAGGTCCAGGCGCAGTATTCTACCTCTTCTTCGGCAGTCAGCTTGCTGATGCCTCTCGGGGGTTACGAGAGCTTCGGTCGGCGCGTCTTCTTGGTGCAGGGTCCTGGCTACAAGGAGGTCGGACCCTACAAGTACACCCCCGAACGGGGGTGGGAGAGGAGACCGGAGACTCAGGCGGGCTGACCTCAATAGGTTGGGTCTCACCCTTCCGGGGTAGGAGGAGTTCCAGGCAATGCAAAAGTTTTCAGGGGCAGACCGGGTCGCGTTGATCAAGCTCGCCCGCTCCTTGCCCGAGGGCGATGAGTCTCGCCGGGCAATCCTCGCCGGTCTGTCGAGCAGGTCCGCAGTTTTCCAGGTCCCTCCCCGCACCCTCGATGCTGCAAGTGCCTTCCGGAAGGTTCTCGAGGGCGCAGGGATCTCCGGCCAGGGGGCTGTGAAGGCGTTCAATTCCGGCTACGTCGGTGTCGTCTTGAGTCTCCCTTTCGGGAAGTTCCTCTACCTCGACCAACCGGGTCGCGTGGGGCTGGAGGATCAAGCCTCGGGCTATATCGCCTTCGGGAAGTATGGGAGGCTCACCCGCCAGAACGCCCTTTTTTGGGAGTCTTACTCAGGCCGCTCGTTCGGTGACGTGAGCTTTTCGGACCCTCAGTGGCGCAGGGTCTTTGCCGAGGTCCTGGAAGAGCTTCGCCGCTTGCTGTCGGAGCACGGCTACTGAGCAAGGCTCCTGATAGGTTGGCTTTAGGCCATAGCATCTATTGTAGGCTGAAGCGAGGCGACGGGCGGTGCATGGTAGCCTGGGGCTGCCAGAGGGTCAACCCGCAGGCAGCTGGAGGACCCGACCGAACTGAAGGTGTTCCCCTGCATGTCCGTCTGACGTCACGACCCACAGCAGAGGGCACGGCGGCTTGATGGTCGGGGCAGGAGCCCCGCCATCGGTGAGGTAGATGCAGCCGTCGTAGCGGACCATGCGGTTGTCGTTGAGGTACTCGAACACCGGGTTGAAGGCAGTGCCTCCCCGGCCCGCGACGGCATCGGGCAGCTTCCCCGTGTACTGGTAGGTACGTTGGACTGCCGCATCGCACTCGATGATGGTGATCTCAGCCCCCTGCTTCCAGATGCCGTGGATTTCGCCGAAGAAGTCTGCCAGCTCTCGGTCGTTGACCGACCCCGAGGTGTCGATGGCGACGGCCATCTTCTGGAAGCGCTGAACCCGGATGCCGGGGTAGGTGCCGTAGCGCTTGCTGCGCCGCCGGATGGTGTTGACCACGCGGGTCTTGCGGCTGGACGCTGCGAACAGCCGTATCACCCGGCGCCAGTCGAGCTTGGGTTTGCGCCGCTCGATGGCAGCCTGGATCAGCTCCTTGATCCGGTTCGGCAGCGGCCCCCAACCGGACTGTCCGGCGCGGTCCTTGGCCTGGACGATGAGGCGGTCGAGGATCGAGTCGGCGACCTGCTGTTCCAGGCCCTCGGCTTCGCCCCACAGGCGGTGGTCCCCGCGACCCTTCCCTCCTTGGCCCCCGCAGCCTTCCCCGCTGGGGTCGCCTTGCGCGTCCTCCTCCCCTTCGCCCCCCATGCCGCCCATCTGCCTCAGGGCCTCCGCGCTCTGGGGCGCGGACTGGGGGTTCTGGCGCAGCTCGTCGAGCTTGTTGTAGTAGTAGTCGAGGCTCTTGTCGGGCTTGAGGTTCAGGTCCGGGAAGGTGTCCAGGGTCACCCCACCCTCGGGCAGACGCCACGGCTTCACGAACTGGTTGACGACGATGTCTGCCGCCAAGTTGAACAGGCGGTGGTTCCGGTTGCCCATCCGGAAGACGTGCTTGAACATGAGGTGCAGCACTTCATGCTTGATGACAGCCGTCCGTTCGCACTTGCCGGGGTCGCGGGAGAACTTGAGCTGCATCAGGAAGTCAGGGTTGACTTGCAGTACGATCTGTGCTCCGCGTGCCCCTACCGCCATCGTCGGCGTGGCTGGGTTGATGTCCCGGATGACGCTGCCCAGCAGGTGGCCGTAGAACGGCTCCTTGAGGATCAGCTGGTTGATGCAGCGCGCCAGTTCTTCCCAGGCGTGTCGTCGGTTGTCTTGCACTTTGTTCTCCTACATGCCCGCGAGCATCAGCTTTGCGAGGCGGCGGTCCCGCATCATCACCCGCACCTCATCGCTGGCGTCCCGCACCAGGTCCCGGTGCAGGCTGACGCGGAGGTCGGTCGGCAGGGACTCGTGCATCAGGAACGACACCAGGTTCTCCCGGTGGGCCTCCTTGGGCTTGAAGCTGGGGTGGGTCAGGTGCAAGTGCAGCCGGGTGCAGATGGTCGAGAGGTGGTCCATCCGCTTACCTCCCTCCGACAGGTCCTCGATGCGGCGCGCGACGACGCTGAAGTCGGGGGCGTTGAGGATGTCCTCGGGGTTGATGAGCTGCTGGAGGTTGTCGTTGACGAAGGCCATGAAGGTGCTGACCGTCACCTCGTCGAGCGAAGACATCCCCAGCGTGTACACCAGGTCGGCCTCCTCCTTCAGGTTCTCGATGCTGCTGATCTGCTGGAAGAACTGCGTGAGGGAGCGGGGCGTGGTGCGCCGTCCCGTGACCGACTCCGGGTAGGTGAGCACGAAGGCGATTCCCCGCTCGTCGACGTCGTTCCGGCTGGCCCACTTGGCCCAGGGCTTCTCGTCGAACACCATCGAGATGTGCAGCATCCGGGTCAGCATCGCGTCGTCCATCGGCGTGACGGAGTAGTCGCCACCTTCGGGGTTGGCGGTGCAGACGATCTGCCACTTGTCGGGCAGCGCCCAGCTGAACAGCTCCCCGTTCTGGAGCAGCTGCATCAGGCCGCGGAGGATGCGGTCGTCGGCGCGGTTCACGTCGTCGAGCAGCAGGATGCCCGGCCCCTCGGCGGTGGGGACCCAGTCCGGGGGTGCGAAGTTGGTCGTCTTGGTGCCGTCCTCTTTCTCTTCGAGGACGGGCAGGCCGTTCAAGTCCCCCATCTCTTCGAACTGTGCGGGGGCGACGTAGGCAAACTGCCAGCCCTGCTCCTTGGCGTACTCCTCGACGAGCATGGTCTTGCCGATGCCGTGAGTCCCCCAAATGCACACCGGGGTCGCCTTCCGGCCCTTCTCCAGGGCCTCGTGGTTGTTGCGGAACAGGTGGCTCAGCGTCTCCGACGTCTTGCCTGCGTCGAGCTGTGCTCCATACATCGTGTGGTCTGACATTTAGCGGCTTCCCTTTGGTCGAGCTTGGGTGCAGGTCTCATTACGGCCCCCAAGCTCAACTCCAAGTCCTCTGTCAGAGGGGGAAGTTCTTGATGTCGTCCCCGTCCCATGCTGCTTCTTGCACGATGGTGTAGCCGTTCGAACGAGCCAACGTCTTGACCTCTTCCATGGCTTTCTGGGGCGCGTCAAACGGCCCCATCTCTTCCCCGCTGGAGTTGATTACCCAAAACCCGTCGCCGTCGTCGAGAATATAGTAGGTGAAGGAAATGTCCTCGACACTTTTGTAAGGGGGCGTCTGAGCCATGTAGTCTCGAAGCAGCGGGTACACCCACTGGCCGGACTTGGTCTTGAAGGGTCCAATGAGGAACTTCATGTCATTGGCTTTGCGGCGGCGGAGTTCCCGGATCAAAACAAGCAGGTTCCGAGGGTCTTCCAGCTGGGCACTCAAGACTTCGTATGCGAGACTCATGGGGCTCCCTTCCGAGGAAGAGTACCCCTCCGGTCGAAGGGCTATTCTTGACCTGACTTCAGGAGGCACTCTTCCCCATGGCCGCTCGGATTCAAAGTCTACGCAACGGCATTACTCCCATCGACGAGCAGAGCCGGGATGATTTGGTCGCGACGGACACCGTCACGGTTTCTTCTTTGGACTCCGCCACCACTTATGCCTGGACCCTGGTCTATGTTCCGGAAGGCAGTGCGGCCACGTTCAGCGGAGACCCCACCGCGCTCTCGCCTGGCAGCTTTGTGGCGGACCTGGTCGGCTCCTACCTGGTCCGGCTCGTGGTCGATGCGGGCCTGGGCACCGAGGCCACTCAGTATGTCCGCCTCCGCGCGTTGACGGACGAAGGGCTGAAGCTGGTTGCGGGCGGTGAGCGAAGGGACGCTGAAGGTGTCATCCCGGTAGACATCGATCCCGTGGGCTGGGCTCATGAGCAGAACGGCAACTTGCTCACCCTTGAGACCTTGACCCGCAGGGCCAACGGACTCTTGGCGTCCGGCTCCGGCTCCGGCTCCGGCTCCAAAGCGATCAACTGGGCCACAGCCTTCACCTATTCCTACCAAGCCACAGGCAACACCACCTTCACCTTCACTGACCCTCCGGACGGGGCGGAAGTGCGTGTTGTGTTTCAGCAGGATGGGGTCGGTGGTCATAGCCTCACGTGGCCTGTGTCCGTCGCTTGGGCGGGCGGTTCGGGCAGTCCGGCGGCGGGTGCGTTGGCCTATACCGTGTTCCGGTTGATCCACTTGGGGTCCAGCAACTACATCGGAACCCAGACCCCTTGAGGAGATCATAGATGGCAACCGCTTCTATCCAGAGTGAGGTCACCGCTCCTGTTCCGAAGGCTTCGGTCACGGATGCCAGTCGGGATGACCTTGAGGTCAACGATGTGGTCCAGCTCACCTCGGTCAACGTGGGCACCGCGTACTCCTGGATCATCGCATACAAGCCAGAAGGGAGCGCCGCTGCGTTCAGCGGCAGTTCCACGGCCCAGAGTCCAGGGGATTTCACGGTAGACGAGGAGGGCTCCTACCTCATTCGGTTGGAGTTTACAGATGCCACGGGCACCACGGAGCAGTACGTGAGGCTCCGGGCGCTGACGGAGCTCGGGTCGCTGAAGCTGGTCGCCGCAGGGGAGCGTGTCGATACTGTCAACGTGCCGGTGGACATCACTGCGGCCGGTTGGGCCGACGAGCAGAATGGCAACTTGCTGGGCATCCTGGGCCTGATTCGTCCGGCCCAGGCTTCGGGCAAGGTCCTGTATGTGGACCCTGAGCAAGGGGACTACCAGACCCTTCAGTCTGCTATGGCCGCTGCGGATGCTGCCGGGGCAACGCCCTCGGACCCGTATGTGGTTCTGGCCCGCCCCGCCTTGTACACGGAAGACCTCACGTTCTTCCCCAACGTCCACCTCTTGGCTTGGCCTGGGGACGAGGAGGGGGGTCTGGTCCGGGTCCGGAACAATACGGTCTCTTCGCACCTCCTGACGGTCCCAGTCCTGGCGGACTCCCTATTGGTCCGGGGAATCTTCTTCGAGCAGACGGCGGCCACGGCCAGTGGGGTCCTCGACGCCTCGGGCAGCGGTTCCCTCTATCTGATAGACTGCGACGTCTTGGCGGGAGGCGCTGCCAGCCCTCAAGGGCCTGCGCTGACGGTCAGCGGGAGCGTAGTGGTCGAGGCACGGCGCTGTACGTTCCGGAGCAACGCGGCAGCCTCGATAGCCAGTACCAGCGTTCAGATGAGCGGGTCGGCGACCACGACCTTCAGGGACTGCCGGATCGAGCTCCGGGGCATGTTGCTCTCGAGCGGCTCCTTCACCATGTATGGAGGCGAGGTCACCTCTTCGGGCGAGTATGCCCTGAGCGTGGACCCTGGCACCGCTGAACTTTACCATGCAGTACTCAGCGGGGGAACCCTCAGCACCGTTGCGGTCAACCCCTCAGCCAGCGCGGCTGCCTTGGATCAGATCCTTCAAGCTCGGTGGAGCGCTCTGGGGACTGTCTCTTACGATTCGACTGGCACGGGCACCAATGAACTCAAGCTGAGTTCGTGCGTTTACACGTCGGTCACCTTCCCGGTGGGGGCTCCTGCGACCTATGAGTCCGAGGTCCTAAGCAAGACCCTCTTCTACGACAACACGTCCTCCGGCCTCACTTCCTCCGATGTCCAAGAGGCACTTGATGAGGTCTACACGGCAGCCATCGCCACGCTGACGCTGGACGATGCGTACAACGGAGGGGACCCTGGCATCACGGGCTCTGGGCGGACCATCGTTGCATCGGCGGGTCCCGTTCAGATCGTTGATGCTTCCTCCCCCAGCGACCCGATCCCCGCAGCCAATGGTAATGGGTCGCTGGAGGTGGTCTCCTCCCTTTATCTGGGGGCCGTCAACAAGCCCGAGATCTCCTTGGATCCCAACCCGTATGGGAACGGGCCTTCTCTCTTGATGGGGCGGGAAATCTGGGCCAACGACAATGCCTTTGGGAGCTCTGCCCTGTTCTTGGCTGACAGCACTGGAGCACCCACCCAACACAACTACAATTGGCGGGGCGGCACTCGCTCGGCGTCGGGGGGCGGGCAAGTCGGTCGCGTCATTCTTCGGGGCGGGGATTCCCTGGACCCCACCGTTACGGCCTCTTCTGTCTACATGCAGGCCGGCACCGGCACTGATGCTGGCGGGGGCGATGGGGGGAGCCTCTACGTTGCCCCGGGAGGCAGCACTGCCGGGAACGTAGGGCTCATCCAGCTTGTTCGGGTCGAGGACGCAACGGCTGCCACCTTGACGGCTGCTGGAGCCTTCGTAGGGGGAGTGACGGGCCTTATCCGCTTCGCTACGGAGATGGGCGCTGTCGAGATCTCGATAGATGCGGCCGACCTCATCGGGGACGTGATCACCAAGTTCGATGCCACAGGGGAAGTCACTGCAGCGGACTCTGGCGGCGGAGTGCTCCGACTGACGACGACTGCCTCGGGTCCGAACGCCGAGGTGTTCTTCTTGAATGCGGAAGCTGGGGTGGATGCTGCCCTCGGCGCCTTCTCGGGTCAGAGCATGGTGGCTGGCACGTGGCCTTCCATGGTTGACCTGAAGGTCAGTGCGGATGGGGAGATCACCATCGGCTCCAGCAGGGCCAACCCGCTGATCTACAACGCCATCACCGGCAAGCTGACGGTCCCAGGATTGATCGACCCCACCGGCATGATCTTCACGGAGGCGGGTCGCCCGGCGACTGCTGCCGGGGAGGGTGCCATCTACGTTTCGGATGGTACCAACGGGGAGACCCAAGGAGCCCTCTACTACAGGGGGGCGTCCGATGCGCTCCCCTCCCAGGTGGTTTCTTCCTCCGGTGGTCTTCTCATCCCGTACCACCGGGATGTGCCCGAGGTTGCCAACGATACTGTGGAGTACAGGGGTTGGGCCTTCGGGGCTTGCCGGGCAACCAAGCTCCGGGTCTACATGGCCACGAAGAACACGGCGGGCAACTACACCATGGCCCTAACCAACAATGCGACGGGGAACACCATGCTCCTCAGCACCCCCTACGACATGAACAGCCTGACCGCAGACGCTGTCACTTCGGTCGACCTAACAGGGGTCTCCGGCGATTTGGAGTTTGCGGATGGTGAGCGCTGGACGATCGCTTTTACTTCGGACAGCGTCAGCTTCAACGGGGAAGGGATCTACTTTGACCTCGTGTTCGAGGCCCTCTGATAGGTAGAGCCCCTATCAGTCAGCTCATTAAGCTAAGGAGCTTCGATGCCCGTCTTCCTTCCAGGGCTCACCTTCGGGGGCCTCGGTTACGGGGGTGCAAGCTACGGATATTCCCCCTACGGAAGCGGCGCACTCCCACGCCCCACCACTTTCGCCTCGGGCGGCTATGGTGGCGGCCCGTATGGGACCGGCTCGTATGGGTCTCTGGATGTCATTCCTCCGGAGATCAGTTCCGTTGTTCCCTTGGACGGTTTCCGGGTCGAGGTCTTCTTCAGCGAGGAGTTGGCAGGCAACGCCGCCCTCTTCTTGGGGACTAACTACGTCTTCGTCGCGCTGAGTGGCGTTGCCGTCACGGCATCTTCGGTTGTTGGAGGCACGGCGGGCACTCAGGGGGGCTACACCTCGGTAGTCGTGACCCATTCTGGCACGACCCTCGGCGGTCAGTACTCCCTGACCGCTTCGAACCTGACCGACATCGCAGGGAATGTCCTCTCCGCTGGCGCAGAGCTGTTCTACGCGCTGGGAGATACCACTGCGGTTCAGGTCTCACTCCCCGTCCCGGACGACGGGCGTACTGTTCAACTGGATTTCCAGGACTCCAACGGTGACCCTCAGGACCTCCTGACCGAAGCCCAGTTCACTCCCGGGGTGGGCTCGACAACTTCCTACGAAGTCGCGACTTCCTATCCGGTCGCGCCGACCCTGTCCAGTCCGTCTCAGGATGCGTCGGTCCTCAGCAGGGTGCAGTTCGACCTTCACCCGATGACGTCCGCGACCTACAATCTCACGGTCGGCCCCAGCGACGTCTATCAGTATTCGGGCAGCGTCCTTCCCTCGGCAGACCCGAACCTGACCGCTGTGGAAATCGGCACGGGGACTTCGGTAGCGGACCCTGCTGGCCTGATTTTGAGCAAGGCATCAGGCGTCGCCTACGGCTGGGCGTTGGAGGATGACACTGGGCGCATCGTTGCCGGCAGCAGCTACCGTGCCGACTTCCAAGTAGACGTGACGTCTGCGGCGATCACCCCGGCCGTGTTCAACTCGACGCTGGCCACCTTGAGCGTCAGTGATGGGGCCATTCAAGTAGACCTACGCCTGGAAGATGTTGCGGGGATCAAGGTCCTCGGCATCACTTCGGGTGCCTATTCGACTCAGGCACCCGCCTCTTGGAGCACCGCAGCCGTCACCGTGAGTCTGGTCAGGAACCAACAGGCTGGGATCTATGCCGTTCTGCTGGACGGTACTCCGCTGATCTCCTTCCCGGTAGCTTCCGCTACCGGCGTGCCCAGTTACAGTGCGGGCACTGCAGTGGTCTTGAGTACTGCTCATGCGGTGAGCTTGTTCAAGTTGGTCGCGGTTGACGTCAGTGCCTCTTCGACCCTGTTTACCAGTACCTGGAACTTCATCCACGGCTTGAATTCCAGCTTTGCGGGCAGCAGCGTCCTGGCAGTAGACCGCATTCGGACCAAGCGGGGCCCGTTGGTCCGTGGTTGGGGGGACGCTACCCCGGCCACGGAGGGTGATGTTGAGGTTCGCCTGGACGGGTCTCCGATCGAGATCTCGTCGGTCAACCCCTACGTCGGGGAGATCTACCCGGCGCTTCCGATCCCGCGAGCCGCGCCGGGGACCTTCTCGGTTGAGGTCGATTACATCTGGTTCCCGAATCCGACCTTTGCGATGGCGGGGCTCAACACTCCGGGGCTGGTCCTCAACTCTTGGGCGAATCCGGTCGGGACTCAGTACAAGACCTCTCCTCCAGGCCCAGGGGCAGTCAGTACTGCCAGGTTCCCGATGCGGTCTATCTTGGGCCCGACTGCTGTTCGCAGCTCCCCGAAGAAGGTCGCCCATCGCTACATCGGCTTCCAGAAGGAGTACTCGGCGCTCCTCAATCAGCCGACGACCCTGCTCTTGAACAAGAACCCTCATGCTTATGCTGAGGGTGGTATTCTCGCGCAGGCCGAGGAGCAGTCCGGCAGTTTCGACGGTCAGGCGACCCCTTCCGAAGCCGCTACCCCTTGGACCTTGAGCGGTGTTGATGCTGGGGGGTCGGTAGGGGACGGCACTTATCGGGTCATCGATGCCTCTTCCGGCACCTACTCCACAGGGACCGCAGCGGTCTACGGGCGGGAGTTTGATCTGGCTCTGCCGGCCCAGATCAACCAGTTCGCCCGGTTCCAGGTTGAAAGCTATACTGCAGATGGGGTGTTCACGGGCGTTGCCTTCGGATTCTACAACGGCAATCACCTCTTCTTGGCTGGGGCCTTGGTCGTCAACGGGTTCCGTCATGTCGGGGTCCTGGTAGACGCGGAGAATCCTCAGCTCGAAGCCAGTTGGGAGATCGGTCCAAAGGCGACAGCAACAGCCCTGGCTTCTTCTCAGGTCAGCGTCCCATTCAGTTCTCTTCCGTCGGGCGTGGGGGCGGGTAGTCGCCTTCGCGTAGCTGAGGGGGCTCAGGCTGGTATCTACACGATTTCTGAGTGCGGCATCGAGCTTCAAGAAGATGGGGTGACGGTTGTCATCGACCTTGAGCCCTCGCTGCCCGCAGACTTGGATCAGGTAGGGGCCACCGGCTTTGAGGTCTTCTTCGAAGTCCCTTGGGATGAGAACCTGGTCACCTTGAGTGCACTCGGGGAGTGGCCGGAAGGCTCAATTGAACTCACCCTCAGCGGGGAAGTCGGCGGGACTATAGCGACCATCAGTGAGGTAGCCCCCTACCCAGCGCAGACATCTTTGCTCCTTCCAGAGGACAAAGACGGCATCGCCTTCTGGGGCTCGATCTCCCGTCCTGCCGTCAGCAGTTCCCTGTGGGACATCACTCAATATCGGGCACGACCCGAAGCCCTGCTGCGGCTGGTTCGGGGCCTGTACGTCCTGACTGAGATGAATGTCCTCCCCGACCAAGAGTCCACGGACTCTTGGTACATTCGAGGGGGCTTCGGCTATTCGGAGGTCGACTCGACGGGGGGTCAGCTGGTCCTTAAGAGCACTTCTGGGAGCGGCTCCCTCCCGCTACGCTTCGGCTACCAGCGCACGGAGCCCTATCTCAACCCCAAGGTCATTACGGACCTCACTGCGGACTTCCGTGTTGAGAGCGGCTATTTGGGGGCTGGGGATGTCAGTATCCGACTGGCGGATACTGGCCGTGAGGTAGAGCTGACGACCTTGCTCTACACAACTTCGGCCACTGGTCGAGCGCTGGTTGCGGATCTCCCCTCAGCTTCCTTGAGCGGGCTCCTTACTCCGCTGAACGACGGTTGGGAAGCCGGATCCGGAACGCTTCCTACAGTGAGTGTTCGAGGTCAGGTCCTGGACCTGACCAAGACCGCTGCCCAGAATGGCGAGTGGTGTCAGGAGCTGGAGGCACCGGCTACTGCCGAATACGAGGGCGTAGTCAGTGAGTCTCGGCTCCTCATCTCTTCGGGCACTGCCGGCTCGGTCGGGCTGGGTCCGACGTTCGGGTGCCGGGTCGAGGTCTCTTCAGGTACGGTGCGGGAAGTGGTCCTGGGGTGGAAAGACTCTGCCCTCATCTTGGTGGACAACTCTGGGGCGGAGATCGCCTCGATCTCCTATGCTTGGGACGATGGCGCATACCACACCTACCGAATGAGCTTGGACCCAGTCGCAGACTCGGTCGTGGTTGTGGTGGATGATGCGGTCTTGGCATCGGAAGCGCTCAGCAGCTTCGCCAGTCAAGCCGGGTCTCCTCGAGCAATTTTGGGGGCTCGCGGAGATGGGGCGGCGACCTGGAGCGTCGAGTCCACTTCCCTGATCCCTCTGCGGCCCGTTGCCCTGAGCGGCTCCACTTTGGGTCGAACGCTGGGTCTTCGGAAGCGCTCCGGTTCGGCGTCTACCCTTGACGGTTGGGTGATCCCGCGTTCGGACTCCAGCACTGAGCCCAACTCGTCCTTGAGTGCGGCACCTGTCGAGATGGATTGGCGCTCCTACATGCAAGTGCGCCTGCTGCTCGATCCGATCTGGGGAGTCACTCTCTACCGCCCAGACCTCCCATCCCCCGCGACAGGTCTCGGCCGGGTGACTCCGGCCACAGACTTGGACGCTGCCTGGGGCTGGGTGGAGTACTCCCAACTCCCGGTGCTCCCCACCAGTAGGGGCTGCGTTGAATTCGGTGCGGTGGACCCCGAAGCCATCTCCCAGAGCCGCTGGAAGTCTCTCCGGTACAGGCTCCGGGGTGACTATGATGGGTATGCCCTGGCCCCGCAAGGCATGGTGCTCAACCGGGCAACCACGTTCCGCTCAGGCGAGTTTACTCGGGATGTGACCCCCGAGGTCCGCACGTTTACTTCTCGAACCAGTAAGACCGCCAACCTGTTCGACTCGGCGGTCTTGGGCGACCGGATCTTCAACGTCCAGGTGGACGGCTCAGTCCTCAGCTCCAGCGCCTGGAGCTTTGAGGAACCTACCCAGGAGATTTCCTTCTCCACGGCCCTGCCCGGCAACCGATATCCGATCACCGTAACCTTCGCCCCGAAGCGGCCCGAGACCAAGGAGTACCTCTGCTCCCAGCCGCTGGAAGGGTCGGTCACGATTCTCAACGAGGGGACCCCCCCAGTCCCCAAAAGCAGGGGCGAGTACACCACTACGGTCCTGGTCAACGGCAGCGCCCTCAATGACCCTTCGACTACCTTGTCGGATGCGGAGAAGCTGGTCCTCAATGACCCCTACAACGTGGTGGAGTTCCAGGATGGTGAGGACTCCTTGTACGCGGGGGTGGAGTACTGCGAGGACGAAGCTGGGGATTCCGTCCACCTTTCTCTGGCTTGCGACGAGCTGGCGCTGCTGGAGCTGGATGGCTCACAGTATGCCAACGAGTTCACTGTGGAAGGGGGGCCGGCAGGCATCGGTGCTCGTCAGGGGGCGGTCATCCGGGGCTCTGCAGTCCTGTTCAACCAGACCTCCATCTTCATCCCTGGCGGCGGAACCTACGGTGCAGGAAACTCCACTGCGGGAGGCGGCGAGGCCCTCACGAACAACACCTCGCCGACGCCGGTCTTGTACCCCAATGCGCGCGGTCCTGGGTGGGAGGCACCCCCGACGGGTCCTCGGTTTGGGTACAATCAAGAGGCCCTGTTCGTCCTGGAGGACGTGACCCCGAGGGAAGACGACTTCCTCTTGTCGTCCCTCATGGGGGACAATGTTCCCCCCTCTTCGGCAGACCCGGATACCGACCCCAACCCGGATGGGACCCCCGGCACGGCTGGCAATGGTGCTGCGGCCTACGAGTTGGTCGATGACACCAGCCCCTACTCGCGTCCGGGGCCTTGGGGTCAAGGGGTGGTGGACCTCAGCGCGCAATCCCTGATCGGGGGCGGTGCCCCGTTGGATGGAACAGAGTTCTTCCCGGAAGGCGGCGCAGTCCTTCCGAAGAGCATCACCATCACTACTGGCACGATCGAGGCAGCTAACTGAGAGGAGGGTGAGATGACTTCGACTCAGAAATGGATCCTCGTGGCTGTTGTTGTTCTGCTCCTGGCAGCAGGCTCTGCTATCCTGTTTCATAAAGGGCAGGGGGTGGAGGGGGCCGCAGCCGGGGCTGTTTCGATGGCGATGTTGGCAGAAGCCGCCCGTAGGCGAGACGAGTCTCTTCGAGAGGTCGAGGCCAGCAAGGCTGCGGCTGAAATCACCCGGAGACGGGTCGAGGAGTCTCGTAAGAAAGAAGAGCAGGTCCGTCGAGAAGAGCTCGACATTCTTCGTGGCATGACAGATCAGGAGAAGGTCAATGCTGGCAATGATCTTTTTGGGTAGCTTGGCCCTGGCTCAGTCTCCGGCCGATTCCGGAGGGCCTCCGGGCCCCCCGGTCCCAAACGAAGTCTTCCTGCTCCCGGCTCAGAGCTGGGTGTGGGTCCAAGCGGGGGATGGTACCTACGAGGCCCGGTTGGTCCGTCAGAACTCTTTCCTGCTCCCCGGACCTATGTACGACACAGCCATCCTCAAGGCCCAGAGGCTGGGCCGTTGCGAGGGGTTGGTCGAAGAGCTTGATGCTCAGTACTGGGACCTGTACGATGAGACCTTGGGGCTGGCGGACCGCTGCCTCGAACAGATACAGGGTGACGCAGTTCTGGCGGCAGCCCTGGAGAGTGAAAGGACCCGTCGCTTGGCGTTGGAGTCTCAGCTCGAAACCTACAAGACGCGGTCTTGGGTCGCAGTCGGAGTTAGTAGCGGGGTCGTGTTGGGGGCGGCGGCGGTTATTGTGCGCTCTTTGACGCGCTGAGAGCGTACTGCCGGGTACGGTGGCCCCATGGCGACATCGAATTTCCTGATGCTGTTAGCAGCATACGGCATCACGTTTGCCCTCATGCAGGGCAAATTGCCTGCCCTGAACGGTTTTCTGTTCGGTCTCCGTGTTCGGGTTCAGGAAGGCAAGAACCTCTTCGAGCGCATGTTCGAGTGCGCTTTCTGCACGGGGTTCCATGCAGGTTGGGTGGTGTGCTGGACTGCTGGGGGTTGCCCCCTTTCGGGAGCGGTGGTGTTCGCCTTCGGGGCCGCAGCCTTCTGCTACATCTGCGATCTGTTGACGCTCGCTCTGGAGGGCAGGGATGAAGTTTGAAGACCTCCCCTGTGAGGTCCAGGTGCCTCAAGAGGAAATCTTAGGAACCTACGCCAATGCTCTGCGGATCATTCAGGACGGGTCTGAGTTTCTGATGGACTTCTGCTTGCTCTCGCGAGAAGAGTCCGTTGCAAGGGTAGTGTGTAGGCTGAGGGTGGCACCGGACTTTTTGCCTCTGGTGCAAGACAAGCTCCGTCGAGGGCTGTCGGCCGCTACGAATTCGGAGGATGGTCAGTGAATCCAGGAAGGTACAAGTCGGTCTTGGGGAACCGCATTTCGATCGGCGGGGATAACCTCGAATACATCGACCCGGGCGAGGTCATCGTCTGGAATGGTGAGAAGGCCACCCGCGCTGGCGGGGCCTCCCTACCTTTGACCAAGGCGCAGCTTCGAGCTGCGGTCAAGGGCTCCTGGCTGGTCCCGGACACTGGGGATAAGACCCCCCTGTTCAAAGCGCAGGCTGCTGGGGTGGAAATGCGCTCTGCCGTGAGTGATTCCCCAACCCGCCGCCGGGTCGAGACCACTACGGTGGACGACGACAACCGAGAGGTAGGGTCGATCTCCTCGATCCGGAGGAAGGCCAACACTGGGAGGGTGCCCTCCACTCGCTATGCCAAGGACGCCGGCAAGACGTCGGATCAGATGGCTTCGTCGGGTGCGGAGGTCTCCAAGACGGAGGGCACCGCCTCGGGCCAGGGTCGGGTGGTCGGTCGCCTGAAGACCTCGGCCAAGCATGAGGCAGTCGAGGTCGGCAAGAACACTCGACTGAACTCTCCGCGAGGCACCGTCACCAGCGTTTACGAGCGAGTGGAGACCAAGCGCTTCGAGGAACCCAAGGCCACGGTGTCGGTGGGCAGCTCGACCGTGGGTTCTGAGGATGACGGTCAGGTGGTCTCTTCCATCAACCGGGAAGAGAAGCGCTCTCTGCCACGGGACTCGACGCAGTTCCTGCGAGGGTGGGTTGATGGCCAAGAGTCCATCGTCGGATACCGGGAGTCCGACATGAAGAAGATGGTCCAGGCCCTGCTGCGGAAGTACGATGCTGCCTATTCCCAGGCAGCCACCGTTGCCCAGGCGTCTCCTGTCCGTGTTGACACCTCCCCCGATGAGGGCTTTCAATCGGTGTCGCGGACCATTCGCGATGCCAAGTTCACCTGGGACATGGACCGCCACTGGGCTACCCGAAAGAAGGCGGTCCAAGACCACGCGACGTCGGCGCAGCACCTCCGCTACATCATCCGGGAAGATACCTCGAAGGCGGTGGTCAAGGAAGCCCAGAAGTTCCTGAGCGCGCTCGACCTCCGCTGATTCCCCTATCCTTGAGGGTCCTGTATGCACAAGGACAAGTTTCCCCATGCGCGTGATGCTCACGCTGTAGCGATGACCCTGCCCTACGCGGAGCTGGGTTCGATCCTCACCGGCAAGGCCAAGGGTGAGGTCTTCATTGACCTCATCGATGGGAAGACTGGCGAGACCCTGGAGTCTCGCCACATCCCTAACGTCATCACTGCCGATGCCAGCATCCTCGCGGCCATCCTGTTCACCGACCCCAGCTCTCGCAGTTTGGGGGCAAACATGCTTGGGGTGGGCACTGGAGCAACGGGAGCCCTCCTGAGCCCAGACGCCCCCGACCCGGACCAGCGGAAGCTCAACGCTGAGATCGAGCGGAAGGCGTTCAGCAGCTACACCTTCCGGGACAGCTCTGGCAACGCGGTGGCCATTCCCACGAACATCGTGGACTGGACCGTCACCTACGACGAGGCAGAGGCTGTCGGCCCGCTGAATGAGATGGGCATCCTTGCTACCATCTCTTCGAACCCGTTGGTGACCAACCCGAACCCCGACACCTACCCCACGCGGGACACCACGGTAGACCTGAGCACGCTGGACATACTTTGCAACTACCTGACCTTCGGCGTCATCACCAAGTCGGCGACTGCTCGTCTCCGTATCACTTGGCGTATCACGTTCTGATCCCGTAACCTCAGACTGACGCCCGTAGGAGCGGAAGATGAAGGTCGAGGTTGGAGACATCGTCAAGGATACCCAGAAGAAGGGCTGGTACGCCAAGGTCTTCGAGGTGCAGGATAAGAAGGGCCACCACCCCCAGGTGACGGTGGCAGTGTTTTGCACTTCGGACGGTCGCCCGCAGCGCAAGGTGCTCAGGAAGGTGGTGGACTCGATCTGGCTGGACGTGGTCGGAGAGCCCCCGGCCCGCTTTTCAGAGCTGGGGGGTCGCATTCCCACGAGGCTCCCTGACCCCCCAGGCGGCACTCCTCGGAGGAAGTTCACGGATGACTTCAACATCGGAGATGTCGTCTCGGTGACCCGCACGGAGCATGGCTGGCTTGACGGCGCGGCCGAAGGTCCCATCCTCACCCTCAGCGACTACCATTGCACGGTGCGGGCCTCTTGGGGTGCAGGCCAGCGTACTTGGGACCTGGCGATCGACCGGCCGGGGGACATCCATCTCTTGACGCGGGCGACTGCCTCTGAGCGGAAGCGTATCAAGAATCTCCGCAAGAAGAAGAAGTAGGGTAATCCTGTGTATGGCGAACCGGACCTTTCGTGAGAGTATTGGAATGGGGGCCTTCGAGGACACTTGGCCCCCATTCATGACCGACCAAGAGCGGCATGACTTCCATAAGAACGGGACCACCCCTGAAGTCAAGCGCTGTTGGCAGCTGGGCAAGCTCTACAGGAAGCGCGGGCACCTGACACCGGCCGAGGTCCGGGAGTTGGACGTTCTTCTTGGTGTGCATGGCTGCTTCGAGCGGTGGGTCAAGCGCTCGAAGCAGGAAGAGAAGGTTGCTTCTCTGTTCGGGGGGAACGACACCCCCGAAGAGCGGCGGCGGCATTCCCCTGACCCGATGCCTCGTACACCCTGACATGTACGATGCGTTGCTGGGGAGGTAGGCTCAGCGGGTGGGCAGTTCCCTCCACCATCGGCAGGCTTCTGGCGGGACGGAGGAGTACCCCCACGTGCCTTCTACCGGGCACGGCACCCAGGGTAGCATGTTGGAGCCCTGCTCAGGGTTGTAGATCTGGTCGGACCGCTCCTCGTACTCGTCCTCGGGGAGGATCTTCATGCCCATTTTCCCTACCTCGTCGATCTCGTCCCTCAACCCGGCCTGGTCGGTGGCGTGGAAGCTGCAGAGGCCCTCGCTTCCGTCGTGGGTGTACCGCCACAGCTTGACCCCCATCCTCCCGCACTTCTGGCAGTGGTACTTCTCGATCTGCCCCTCGCTGGGTCTGTAGCCCTTGAGGTAGCTGAGTAGGTCCCCCATGCCATGGAGGAACGTGCTGAAGTCCAGCATCGTCGGATACCTGCCCCACCGGCCATGGTCGACGGTGCCGACCTGTACCCCATTCAACAGGCGGTGGGTCGCTCCCAAGGCTTTTCCCAAGTCCGGGGCGCTCCGCAGGAACCCGTCAGCCCCCTCAGCTTGTGCCTCGAAGAACGCAGCCACTTCTGGGCCCTCCAGGATGCGGAGGGTTCTCTGCAGGAAGCTCCGTTGTATCCCGCAGTACTTCTGGATTTCGGCCTCGATGCGTTGCCTGTCCCAGTCTTCGTGCCCGTAGCGCACCCTGTTTTTGGGGGTCTGGTACTGGTAGTAGGTCCCCCAGATGTAGGGTGCCCCCATACTTTTGACGGTGCGCTCGATCTCCTCGATCAGCTCTCGGACTTGATCTTCCCTGGCTCTCATAGACCCTCCTCTGGTTTGCTTGAGGGTTTACTGTCACCCGTAATGCCTCATCGAACAGGAGGCCCCGACCCATGTACGAAGACGACCAGGACGCCCGAACCTTAGCTGCCGCCCGCAAGAACCGCGACTTCTTGGACGACCTTCGTCAGACCCTGGAGCGCAACCCCCAGCTGGTCGAGGGGGTCCTGAAGGTGGCCTCCGAGGCCCTGGTTCTCTACCGCAACCGGGTGGAGTCCCACGTCGCCGGGGATGCTGAGGCAGGCATCACAGCGGCTCTGGGCATGCCCAGCATCCTCAACGACCCAGAGCTTCAGCGGTGGGACCCCCAGAACCGCGCCCATCGTTCTCAGGCTCGGCTGCTCGGCGTAGGCAAGGGCCTGTTTCGCCGTGAGCGGGGATTCAGTCCCCTCGATGAGAGGCTCAAGGAGTGGGTGGAGGCAGCGGACCTGGTAGACCCGGAGGACGCCGCGCGCCACTACCGCATCTTGGATGCACAGATTCCTCCGCACTTGGAAGAGCACACCAAGCAGCATTAGACTGGCTATGGTCTCGGGGTTCTTGAAACCAGGAGCCCCAAATGGAAAAGTTGCGCGAGTATCTTCCTTCCCTGGCCCTCGCCCTGATGGCGGTCGTCGGAGTCATCCTGGCCCTCAAGAACTGGGACGGCACCGTCGAGGACTGGAACTCCATCCTCATGGAGCTGACCACCCTCAAGGCCGCAACGGTCGGTGCCCAGGAAGTCGCGATCGCCCAGGAGGACTGGGTGGCCTGCGTCTCCAGCGGGGTCGCTTCTTCCTCGGTGGACATTTCTCGCGCTGCCTTGGTCTCTGCCCGCGACGGGGTCTGCGAGATTCCGGCGGTGGGCGTTGACGTCAGCGCCTGCATGCCCTTCCGCGAGAAGGAACTGGAGGGGAAGGACATCCCCCTGGCCGTGGAGCTGAGCATCAGCCCCCTCTTGAGCGTGGTGGGCAAGCTGGCAGAGGACGCCGAGGACCCGAAGGTCGCCGAGGTCGGAGCCCTGCTCATCGAGGGCCTGAAGGCATACCAGCCTCACATCATCTCTGTGATCGAGGAGCCGGGGGCTGGCCTGTTCACCTTGCCGGCAATCAGCTGTGACATGAGCGAGGACGGGGGCGTCGAGTGAGAAAGAAGCTCGCCTACAGCCTGGAGCAAGAGGGCGTAGCCAAGGTCGCACGCAACACGGGTCAGGGTCGCACGGTTCAGGAGGGGTACTTCCACGTCGGTAACGGGGGAGTGAGCTTCCGGGTGTACGATGCGGGGATGGGTCCTCGCCTCAGCCTTTCCATGGACTCTTTTGGGGCTATGGGAGCGGAGCTGGACTTTGCTGCGAGCCGCCTTTCGCTGCGGCAGCTGGGCACCCTCCTCTTGTGCGCTTCGGAGCACCAGGGATACTCCGGGGCATACGAGCCTGCGAAGCCGTTGAGCCCCGAAGAGTTCTTGCGGAGATTCGACTATCCGGAGTTCGTAGGTGCGCTCCGCAAGCTGTCGGGGGAGACGAATCCCCCGACAGAACGCCAAGTTGGGGTTAGCCTGCTGGCGGAACAGGCGGATGGGTACGAAGCCGCCCTCAACGGGTACTCTGTCGACAACCGCCTCTGAGAGGATACCATGCACGAGAAGCGCAACCACGCCATCAAGATCAACGCCACCGGAGAAGATGCCGTTGCTCGTCAGGCGGACCAACGCCACGCCATCAAGACGACCCTCCGAGAAGTTGCAGGGAAGACTCCCTGCAAGACTGTGCGCGAGTCCGTCAATAGGGACTGAGCCGGTTGCCCGGCTATGGGGAGTAGGGGACCAAGAGCAACCCCCACTCTCCCGGAGTACGGCATGGGCGTTCCCTTCTACAACCTCAAGTTTCGAGGCAACAACCCCGCTGGCGGGTTCAACCCGGTCGACTACGGCAACGAGAAAGAGGCCGAGGGGGAAGCCGCTGCCGCCCCTTCGTGGACCCGCGTGTTGGTCGGGGATTCCGTTGCGACCTCCGGGACGTCCGCGTTCAACCTCGACTCGGAGACTGCGGGATCGACCGGGCTTTCCACTGTGAGCTACGATGCGGTGTTCAGCCGGGACCCGACCGTGGCCCGGACCCATTACTGGGTGATTCCTGGGGTCACTTGGGGGGACAACTTCAAGGTGCGTCTCAGCCTCTTTGTGGACCGCTACACTTCCCTCGGGGATGACGGCAATCCTCGCCAAGGGTTGGTGGCGATGCTTACCCACAGAATCTTCGACTCGGCCGTCGTCTCCGGAGATACTGCTTACGGGTTTGGGTTTCAGCTCACAGGGGGGAACCTTCCTTGCTGTTCTGTCAAGCGGATCAACAATGGGTCCTTTGCGAGGAGCGTCGGAGCTACATCAGGGTCTTCCTACGACCCTTCGGCGGCTTCCTTCTATTGTGATGTCGACTTCAACTTCACCCGGCAACGGACCGTCAAGTGCGCGGGGGTTGAGAACGTCCAGCCTGACGGGACTCGAATTCAGGTCCGGTCCGAAGGCGTGACAGACACTTCCGGAATCGAAGGCACCCCCTTCCCGGAAGGTTCCCCGGTCTACTTGGCGCTGATGACCTTCGGGGAGACGAGCACTGCCAACTCCGATAATACAGCGGCCTTTCGGTTGAGCTATTCGGTGACTCAGATCAGTACGCTGGACAGCTGATCACGCCAGGAACAGGTCGAACAGGCCTGTCTGGGCGGGGGGCTCCTTGCCTGCCACCTGAAGGATCTGGTTCCAACGGTCAGGCATCAGCAGGGAGCTGAACTCCAAGAAGTTGAAGGATTTGCGCAGTCCCGGCTGGTTGGGGTCTTCTTGACGGATCAGCACTTCGCAGTCCTCAATGACCCTCGCCAGCTCCCAGCTCATGAGGATGTCTTCGGCGTGAGCCGCCACCTTAGCAGTCACTGCCTTGGCCTTCCAGGACTTCCCGTTGTACTCCCCCTGGAGAAGCGCACCTTCCTGCTGAGCGGCTTGGATAATCTTACGGACCCCGCCGTACTGGGCGAACAGCTTCTTCGCCATGACCATCCCGACCTTCGGGCACCCAGGGATGTCGTCTCCGGGGTCGCCGATGATCCCTTTCATCTCCGCGATCCGCTCCGGGGGGTTCCCCCACTTCTCTTGAACCTCGCGCAGGGTCCACACCGTCTCCTTGCCGGACTTGCCTGAGATGACGTGGACGTTGTTGCGGACGCTCTGGTGGAGGTCCTGATCCCCGGTGTAGATGGCAACGGACTTTGAGTCGCGGTGTCGTGCGGCGAGTGCTGCCATCACGTCGTCCGCCTCGTACCCTGAAGCCTTGGCCTGAGCCCATCCCGCCAGTCCGATCAGCTTACGAACAGCTTGGACCTGCGGACCCATTGCGACCCGATCCTCCTTGGGAGGTTTCTCCTTCTTCTCTCGACGAGAAGCCTTGTAGCCGGGGTGGATCTCCAGCCGGTGCTGATAGCCTGCGTCCCAGCAGAAGATCATCTGACCGCCTGGTCGGCAGAACTTCTCGTGGATGCCCAAGGTCATGTTGATGAAGCCGAAGGCAGGCCCCGTCTCGATCATGCCCCCTTGGGGCGTCTGGACGTACAGGTGACGGTACGCATGCGCTGCTCGGTGCAGCAGGTTCATGCAGTCGACCAGGACAACATCGTAGCTCACAAGACCTCCACGGCAGCAGTCTACCTTACCCTCAGAGCAAGCCCCCTTTTGTAGAATGCCCGCGTTCCTCCGCAGGGTAGTCTGCCTCGTTCCCCACGGTGTAGGCGCTACAGTTCAGCGGAACCTTCTCGCCATGTACTCGGGGAGGGCCTCCAGGTGCCGGCGCAGGAGTGTTCGGTTCTCGGGGGTGTCTTCGATGCCGACGACTGATGCGGCGTAGTCGAGGCTGATCCGACGACTGAGGTTGAACTCGTCGTCCCAGTCGTCGGAAGCCAGCCCTCGAAGCACATCAAGGGCAAGGACCCTCATCACTGATTCCTTGAGCAGGCTGATGTGCCCTTTTTCTTCCAGTACTCCCCAGAAGTATCGGGTCGCCTGAGCCAGTGCGGTGGCCGTCTCCTTGCGCCGGAACAGGTTCACTGCGATCACCTCTAATAGGCGACGGTCGGAGAGCTCCTCCAAGCCCTCGGGCATGCTGGCCCTGTTCTTGGCCGCCTCGATGAGTTGTTCGCGGGTCCATCGGTCGAAGTTTGGCATGTTTCCCTCTTGCGGGGTGCTTACGTGCACCCGCAATTGAAAAGGCCCCTCCCTGGCGGGAGAGGCCATGCCCAGTAGCCTACGGTCAGCTAACTGAGTACCACGCATCCGTGGGGCTGACTGAGATGACCGTGCCCGAAGCCTTGTTCAGGAAGAAGATGGTCTCCTGGTCAGCCTTGGCGAGCTTGGCCCCGGTGGACTTGGCAAAGTCCTCCGCCGTCATGCGCTCGAAGTCCTGCTCCAGCTCAGCCGGGAGCAGCCCCGTGCAGCCGATCTCGAAGACCAACGGCTGGAGGTGCTCTGCGTACAGGCGGGTGACATCCTCTTCCTTCTGCTCCAGGAGGGTGGCCAGCTGGGCCGGGAGCATCCGACCGCCGCCGACGAGCCCGCGCAAGGCGCTGAGCATCTTCGCGTCGGCGTTGTTCGACGAAGCCGTCGGCTTGCGGGTGATGGTGGCCGTCCGGTTCTGGAGGGAGTCAGCCAGTTTGGGCTTCTTGACGTCGGAGCCGTCGACCGCCACCCGGTAGAAGCGCTGGAAGGCGGCGTTGCCCGAGCGGTACTTCTTGGGGCTGAGGATGTCGACCGTTCCGAAGGCGATCTTGTACCGCGTGTAGCAGTCGATCTCACCCTTGTTGATGGCGTCCTCGCGGTCGTCGTAGCTGTAGCCCGTCTTGGGGCTGTAGTACAGCTTCGCAGTGAGGTCATGGGCGCGCAGCGCGGCAACCTGACCGGCGCTGTAGGGGCTGGCCGCATCCGGCTGCTGAGCGGCCCGCAGGACTCGAAGCTCTGCCTCAGCCTGGAGCATCTCGGTGACCGTCTGAGCCAGGGCACCGGTGTCGGGAGAAGCATCCCCATCGAGCCGGAACTGCTTGAGGTTGACGCGGACCAGCTTGCCCGGAACGAAGCCTCCTGAGCGGTACTTGGCCTCGATAAACTCCTGAACCGCCGTCCAGCCCAGCTGGTTGTAGACCCGCAGGGGGAGCGACTCCACCGTGTACTCGCCGCTGGACATCACCGTGTAGCTGCGGTAGTCCTTGAGCTGGGTCAGGCTGACGTGCTCGACCGTGTTGACGACGTCCCCGTCCTTGAGGAGCTCGGCGTCGGTGACGGTGTTGAGCTGGAGGGTGGCCTCGTCCTTGTTGGCGCTCATGCCCCTGAGGTAGTAGACTCCGTCCCGCGACCGCAGCTTGGTGGAGGTCGTGGCGGAGGGCACTCGCCGGACCGTGCGACGTTTGTAGTCCTTCAGGAAACGGTCGACATCCAGCCCCAGGCTCCGATCTGGCAGTGCGTTGAGGCGGAACATGAAGTCGGCCATCGAGTGCTGCGGGTGGGTGTTTCGGCCCCAGGTGAACCCCCAGGTGCCCAATCCGTCCGGGACTGTTGCCCAGGAGTGCAGTTGGTCGCTCAGGGCCTGGAGCTGGGTCTGGGTGAGGGCGGTCTTCGCAGCGGCCCAGACGGACTTGTTGCCAGACTTGAACACGATGTCCTTCGCCGAGCGGAGGTCTCCTGCCTGGAGGTAGCCCAGCGCCAAGGCCCCGCTGATCCAGGACTGCTCGCGGCTGATTGCGCGGGCAGCGCGGTGGACGCTGGCCTTCGGGTCGTCGACCTCAACGACCCCGAAGACGTGGAGCTTGGAGGGGTCCGCGACGATGGGCACTTCGAGCTTGTCTTCTGCGAAGAGCACTCGCTCGTTGCCCGCGCTCTGGTCGATGGCGAGGATCTTGCGTCCCGGTGCCTCGAAGAGTGCCCCGCCCCTGCTGCTGCCTTCTGCCAACAGCTTCTGGGTGTCGCGCATGATGCTCAGGACGTCCCGGAAGCTCCGAGCCCGAACGCTCCGTCCGCTGAGGGTGTTCGCCATGCGGCGCATCAGGGTCCAGTCGCACCAGTCTCGGTAGCCGACCGTGTTGAGGAACAGGTTCTGACGCTGCTTGGCGTCTTCAAGGAACCGCTCGATGTTCGAGATCTCGGAGTAGGTGCTGGGGTGGTTGGCGTACCCGTCGGTGAAGAGGGTCATGCCCGTCGTCTCTCCGTCGCGGACTTCCTCCAACCCCAGGAAGAGGGCCTTGCTCATGCAGGTCAGCCCCCCGGCGGAGATGGCCTGGATGCTGCGGTGTTCCTGGGAACCCAGCTGGAGAACCCGGCTCAGGGGCACCCGGCAGAAGACCTTGCGGACCATGTTGCTGAAGGTCACCAGCGTGATCAGCGGGTCGCCGTTGACGGCCGAGTCCACTGCCAGCGCCTGGAGGATGGTCGCCTTCAGGTCGTTGATGTCTCCCCACATGGAACCGGACCGGTCCACGATCAGGACGTGGTGGCTCACGCTCTTGGACGGCTTGGGGCCTTCGGTGGGGTTTGGGATGGGGTCGAGGAGGTACAGCTTGCGCTCGCCGCGCAGGTACTGCTGCGTCATGGTAAGACCTCTTTCTTGTTGTCGGGCTGGCCGGAATAGCGCGCCCATGCTCCTGCTCTTCACTCGGCAGGCGTATAGTTACGTGACGCCTTGAGTTGTATTTCCGAACTTTTCAGGTCCGGTATAGAGGGTAGAAGAGGAGTCGGTTTGATCTCACTGTTTCGGTACTCAGGCAACAAGAACCGGCTGATCCCCAATTACCGAGAGCGGGCAGTCTTTCCGGCCCCGGCGGGGACTCGCCGGTTGGTGGAGCCTTACCTGGGCTCAGGGGCGTTCAGTATACAGGCCCTCTTAGCGGGCTTCGAGGGTCAGGTCTGCGGTTCCGACCAGAGCGCGGAGGTCATCACCCTCTGGGAGTGGTTGTGCTCCCCCCAGGCGGAGGTGGATCTGCTCCACCTGTTGGATTGGAGCCAGCAACAGGAAGAGAAGATCGACATCAGGACCTTGGGCCTGGACCCAGGCCCACTCTTGTACCTGAAGCTCAACTCTTGCGGGGCCTATGTGGGGCAGTGGGGGTCGTGGACCTACTATCCGCAGCACAATCTCCCAGTCCTCCAGACAATCCGTCTCCTCCCTCTGGCCCGGAGGGTGCAGGTCACTCAGAAAGCGGCTGAGGACTGGGACCCCCAGCCGGGAGACGCCTACTTCTTGGACCCGCCCTACATCGGAACGGTCGGCGGCTACGTTCGAGAGAAGGATTATGACCCGGCAACCACTATGGGCCTGATCGATCGCTGCCGGAGCCGTGGGGTGCCGGTGCTGGTGTCTTACGGCTCAGGGGCACCGGAAGTCTTCCCCGGCTTGGACTGGGAGCTGGTCAAGCGCCGCAAGGTTCCTCGTATCCGCACAGGGGGGACCATCGAGCGAGAAGAATTCCTCGCCTGCGTGGGGTGGCCCAAGCCCTTTGCACTGGAAGACCTATTCGCATGACTCGGTAGGTTCGCCTGTTCCGAGGGTCGATGATGCTCCGAGAGTCTTACGCCAAAGACCTCCGTCCTCCGCTGGGGGTTCCTGGAGGGACTTGTACTGTAGCAGAACGCATCAACAAGCATCTCAGCGCCAAGAATGCCGCACCGCTGCTGGCCCGCTTGGACGCTACCGGGGACCTCACCCCGAACGAAGTCAACCTCGTCTACCGTTCGGATCGGACCTTCGCGGGCATCGGCCCGGAGATGAAGCTCATCGGGTTGAGCGCTCACGCTCAATTTCGGATGGACTTGCGCGGCATCACTCTGGGAAACCTTCGCGACTCGTTCCGAGAGTTCTGGGCCCGCTACGAGAGCCCCTTGTACTTCGAGCTGCGCAAGAAGCACCAGCGGGCCATTCAGAAAGGGACGCTGATTCGCTGGGCTGACCCCCGGCGGCACCTCTTCTTGGTGTTCAAGATCGCTGGGCCCGTGGCCAAGGTGATCACGGCCTACTGGCGCAAGAAGGGCCTCACCCCTAAGAAGACTCCCATCGAGCGGTGCGCTGCAGAAGTGGTGCTGGCGCTGTGGGAAGACCGTCGAGCCGGGGACATCATCCTCTACAAGCAGGAGAACCCGAACCCTGGCCGGCAGCAGCCAGGAGAGGGAGTGCACTACCAGCCTTCCGGCTCCTCCCACTTCACGACCCCAGGCACTCACTACGAGCCGACCGGCCTTGGGGGGCCGGGGAACAGCACGACCCATAAAAATAACATGCCTGCCAGTTCTGCCAAGGTCATCCCCGACAGCATGAAGAACACTCTACGGCAGCAGTTGACTTATCCGAAGGCCGCTTCGGATAACAAACGGGCCACCCTCCGAGACATCCTCCAGAAGTGCTCGCGTGACCTCTTCCAGCGTGCCCGCAAAGTGAAGCTGACTCGCATCGGAGTTCGCCTGGGCGTCTTGGAGTACAGGGCGGCAGCCTCTGACGGGGGTACTCACCGCATTCGGGTCCTTCGGGGAGAAGATTCCATCAAGGTCTCTTGCTCCTGCGAGTTCTGGCGTTGGCAGGGTCCCGAGCACTGGGCCAAGCGCGGCGGCTATCTCTACGGGAAGCCCAGAGGGACCGCAGCCTCCCCTCGCGAGAAGGACCCGAACCACCGACATGGGGCATGCAAGCATGTGGTTGCAGTGCTGGGTCGCCTTCTCCAGGCTCAGTCCCGCAGGGAGAAGCAGGGCTCCTCCGACCGTGAGGCTGCTCGGAAGCTCTTCTGGCATGGAACCTCCTCCAAGAACATCCGGGGGATCCTGAAGCAAGGGCTGCTCCCGTCGGGGGTGGATTTGGTCTACGGGGAGGAAGAGTGGCTCGGCTCGCGCTCCCTCCAGACCTACGGCGGGGCCTACTTCTCGGAACGCTTTGCCTACGATGCTGCACGGACTGCTGCTCGCAGCGGAGGCTTGCCCGTGATCGTTGGGGCCACCCTGGAGACCCGCTCGCCGGACATCATCCAAGATGAAGACTCGATCCTTGAGGTGGCGGAAGAGGTGGCCGGGAGCAATTTCCGTCGCATCCCAAAGCGCTGGGGAGCCTTTATCCCTGACCGCTTCTTTCAAGAAGACACCCGCAACCCTATCAACCCCTACACGCTGAAGGAGCTTGCCGCCTATATGTCGGGGATGAGCTTTGATCCTCTCCTGGACAAGTTCCTCCGCAAGTTCCTGGGGCGCTGGCCAAATGCTCGACGGAGCTATGACCGCCAGAAGCAGAAGGCTCTGCAGGTCACTCGAGACCTGCTGCTGACCTACTTGGCCCACTTGATTGAGGGGGGCTTGCGGCGGAACTACACCCGCACGGTGGGTATGCTGAGAGAGACCCCGACCCCAGAGGCGCAGGAGGCCCTGGGGGATTTGCTGGGCCCTCCTGCGATGTTCACGGGCACCTTCCAAAAATTGCGTGACGCGACCGAGCAATTCAGCCGGTTCTTCAAGCCTACGGCCGACGTCGGTGATGGAGCCATTCACAATGTCCGTTCCCTGGAGCCTGTCGGGTTCAGCGGCAAGAACCGGATCGTGGTGGTGGGGGTAATCGACTCTCGGCCAGAGATCCCGGAGATCAGCTTCCCCTGGAGCGCCGGGTTGGCCTGGGAGGACGAGTTCCTGAGGGAATTCACCCGACGTGTGAAGGGTCCGTACAACGTGGTTCCGTATAAGCCGGGCAAGAAGGCTTCCAACCGCGCCCCTCTCTACCACTTCACTTCCCTGGAGGGGGCTGCGGGAATCCTCAAGAGCGGGGTGATCTCTCCGACCGAGAACTTCCAAGAAGCCCTCAAAGAGCGGGGGCTCGTTCCTGGAGTGAGCCTGACTCGCCGGTTTGACTTGCGCAGGTATGGTCCCGTCCGTTTGGTGCTGGACGCCAACAAATTGCGCGAGCACCACAAGATGATGCCTTTTGAGTTTGGGATGGCAACGCGCTCTGAGCATCCCCAGTACACTAATGCGGAAGAGTTCGTTCCTGGTCCAGTCAAGATCAAGGGTGCCCTCTTGGGAGTGGACGTCCTAAAGGGCCGCGCTTATCGGAAACGTGGGGGGGAAGCCTTTGTGGACCAGTACCGCAAATTGACCTCCGCCCCAGTCCGGGTCCACGAGACGAGGACGGCTCCCCCAGCTTCTCGCCTGAGTGCTCTGCGCGTGGTGGCGATGCACCAGCAGGGGTAGAGTGCGTCCATGCCCTTCTACGAATATCGCTGCCAGTCCTGCCAAAGGGAAGTCACTCACCGCCTCAAAATGAGTGAGATGGACGACCCGCCCCCCTGCAAAGAGTGCGGGTCTGCCGACCTGAAGAAGCTCGTCTCGCTGCCTTCCGGGGCCATCTTCAAAGGGGACGGCTGGGCTTCCAAGAACAACCGCATCCGCACCCAGATGCGGAAGAAGAACCAGAGGCTCACTCAGAAGCAGAACGAGATGAAGCGGGATGCCCCCTCCGTGAGCCTGGTCCCCAACGTGGGCGGGGAGCGGACGGAGTCCTGGAGCGATGCGGCGAAGCTCGCACGGGACCAGGGCAAGAAGACCTCCGGCTATGAGAGGCTCGCCCGGAAAGAGAAGTCCAACAAATAGGCACTTTAGTTTGGGGCGGGGGAGCGCCCCTCCCCGGACTTGAAGCGGTAGTCCGGCTATCCTTCCGCAGGCTTAGTACTGGAGGATTCCTTGACCACCCTCAAGGCCAACCTGATCGAGCGGCACCAGGGAGTCATTTCCCTCTCGGTGAGAAACAACCCCAACTACGTGAGCTTCCGCTTCGCGGATGCGCTCACGCTGGATGCAGCTTACGCCACCCCCGTGACACTGTTTGACCGTCCTGTGGGGTCTACTTTCCGTTCCAAGACTCTTCGCCGGACCGGCATCAACCGGGTCCTGGAACGCAATGCGGGGCTGACCCGTGCGGTTTTCGACCCGGTTGACTACGCTTCGGCGACGGTCCCTGGTGAGGGTCAACCCCACTTCCTTCGGGTGGCGGGGATCGACACAGCAGGGGGCGTCTCTTCTTTCGGTCCGATCTTGGTCGTTCCGAAAGCGGGGTTCCTCAGCTCAGGGCGCAGGAGCCTGATCCTCAACGGTACTGCCCCGAACGTGAGCGGGCTGGCAAGCAACCTCCCGCCTCAGACCGCCATGTGGGTCGATTTCAGCGAGTATGCGGACGAGGTCGAGGTGTTCAACACCGACGGAGCCAACGACCTCTTCTTCAGCTTGGGCCCGGGGACCCAGGAGATCCCCGTTGCCAGTGGGACCTCCAAGATCTTCAAGCAGGCTGGCACTTCACTGGTCGGCTTCCGTGGGGATGGGGCCGCTGCGACCTTCTCGATCACAGCTGTCTTGGTCAATGGCATCCAAGGCTGACAGAATCCCCGGTAGACTTCAAATAGGAACCTTTTAAGGTGTAGGGGTCTACCCAACCTCAATCAGGAGAAGCTCAAATGCCTGCCAACCGCGCTTACATCTGCCGCCTGCGCACCGACGTCCCGGCTGGAACCCTCCAGCTGCTCGACCTGATGCCGAACACCAGCCAGCGCAACCTCATCTACCAGCCGGTCGGCCAGAGCGGCTACCTGCTCGGTCGGGTGGACAACGACACGGTCGCGACCACCACCTCGGGTGGTGATGACGTCACTGTGGCTGCCTACACGGGCGTGGCTGCCTACCTGCTGGACCATGTCGAGCAGGGCGGCCTGGCCGCTGGTACCTCGGCCCTCAGTGACGCCAACGCGAACGCCGCTGCCGCTGCCCTCATCGCCATCCTGGACGCCTCGGGGGCGCTGACCCTGACCGCCGTGAACGCTGCTATCGCGGGCGTCGTCGCCGACACCGAGCTGACCAGCGCTGGCGGTTCGGCTTCCACTGGCGACCTGAACGAGCTGCTGAAGATCATGAGCGGTGGCGAGTACACCCTCCCCGCTGGGTCGGTCACCGAGACCCCCACCGGCACCTTCGATCCGACGGTCGCCGGCTCCTTCACCAACGACACCGAGTACCGTCAGCTGTACTCCACGGGCGCGCTGCAGATCTCTTGCGGTGCCGGTCGCCTGAGCGAGTACGCTGCAGCGACCTGGACCTACAGCGGCACCGCTGGCGCGGCCCTGGTCGTCTACGACGCCGACGGCAACGTCCTCGCCCCCTGATCTCCAGGTACTCAGACCTCTACAAAGGTCGGCGGTAAACACTGCCGGCCTTTTCATGGAGCAGAATCATGAACAAATTGGCGAAGATCCTGAAGCAAGAGGGACTGCGGGAAGCCTCTGTCCCGATGCGGTCCTTGGAGGAGACTCCTCCAAGTTGGGGCCAACACCCCAAGATCTACACCTCCGACGACCTTCGTCGGATGCGGATCAGTGTCCCGTTCCCGAGCGGAGCCGTTCGGCTCACGGGCGAAGCCTCCTCGAAGCAAGAGGCGCTGCGGAAAGCTCACGCACTGGTGTCGAATTTCAAGAAGAACTACTGGCCGGGAGGCATGGCGGAAGTTGTGGCCGTGTTCCAGTACCTGGACCCGTTCCGGAATGACCCGGAGGCTTACGACCCAGGCGACAAGCCCTATGAGATCTACCGGGGTGTAGTCAACACCTACTACTCCGGATCCTGAGACGCAGGCGGGGGTACTCTGGAGCATGCCTGAGTACGAGACCCGCAACCTGTACTTCGCTGCCTTCTTGGTGGTGTGCGGCTGCAAGTACCTCCGAACAGAGTGGCGGGGGGACTATGCGGTATTCTTGTTCGAGGACATGCCTCGCTCCGTGAGCCGGGAACTTCGCGACTCGTTCTTCCGGGATGAGGGGCAGGTGAAGGCGTTGAGCTACTCCCAGGCGTTGAAGGACCTGAAGCGGGACCTGGCCCTGAGCCGTAAATAGGCAGCCTCTCCCTCAAGGGTGTTGGAGGTTCCTATGGGCAATGTGAGGCTGGCTGGTATCTTGGGGCAAGAAGGGGTGAGGACTGCCGGAGCACGTTTCTCCCTCACTGAGATCGCGCCTTTCCGTAGGGGGACCTTGTTCTGGGTCCGCGGATTCTTGCAGGTCCGTGATCCGGTTCCGGACCTGCATCACGAGGGCCTCAGTGAGTGGGTCCTGAAGCGGTACAAGAACGTCATCCTCCAGGGGCTGCAGAACGCTGTCTTGAGGGAGTACGGGGAGCGGCTCGGAGTGGAGCCCGAGTTCCGCATCACTTCCCTCGAAGGGGAGAGGGTGGGAGCTAAGGAGGTCCGGCCTGGGTCGATCGACTTGAGCTTCATCGTCGAAGATGTGGACATGCTCTCCAATTTGGCCCAGTTGGTGGGTTGAGCCGAAAGGGGGACCCCAATGCCAACCCGCCTTGCCAGCATTCTCCAGGTCCCTCAACCGAGGTCGCCTTTGACCGGAGCACCATCGAGGGGCTCTACAACTTCGTCCAGAGCTATGAGGGCAACCACAGGTCCACCCAGCGGGCCAAGAACGGGTTCCTCATCGGCACCAAGCGCTACGGCAGGTTTTTTTTAGCCTTATAGGGCTACATGTACCAGGAGAACCCTCTCATGAACAAGATCAGCAAGCAAGACCGTATTGCCCTCATCCGTCTCGCCTCTTCTCTCCCGAAGGGAGACGAGAACCGACGCGCCATCCTGGCGGGACTCAAGAAGGCCAGCTACAAGAACGTCACCCTCCGGGTGGATCGGAACATGGTGACGATCGCAGTGAATGACCGTACCCTGGATTCGGTCGACCTCCTGGATCTCCGGGACGAGCTCGGGGACATGGTGGCGGGTGAGGACGTCCCCGGCGCTATCTACGAGATCCTCGAGAAGGACCTGAAGCGCGGCGGCGACAACTATGACCTCTCCTGGTCCAACCGGAATGGCTGGACCTACAAGGGCATGGATGAGGACGAAGCCGCGACGGAGCTCGGCTGGCGTTAAGGTTCCTTGCGCCCTCCCCAGCCTATAAGGTGGGCCTCCTTAACGGGAGGCTTCATCTATGAGCACTACCACCTTCGAACAGGGGCAGACGCTGGGTCGCGGAGACCTCTGGATTGAGATGGTTGACGACACCGGCAACCCCACCAACGCCTTCTCGATTTCCTATGCCGTCTACTACGTGGACCCCCAGACGGGGCAAGAGGTCTTGATCGGCACCGACCAGCGCACGCCGGTCAACCCCCAGGTGGGCGAATACTACGCGGCACTGCTGATTCCGACCAGCGCCGCCATCGGCTGCTACCGGATCCGATGGAAGTTCCGCAAGGAGTCCACCTCTCCGCAGGAAGAGGTGGTGATGGAGTTTGGCGTGGTCGGAGACAACCAGATCCCCGACTCCCCCTACTCGGCCTGTGTTCAGGATTTGATAGGAAAGCTCAGGGTTATGACCGGGGACAATTCCCCCGACCGAGTCTATCGCTTCCGTCCCCCGCAAGGGGAAGGCTCTATCGGTTGCAACAACCAGGTCTTCGGCTACATCTGGACGGATGAGGAGTTCGCTGAGTTCTTGGAGATCGCCGTCTGGAAGTGGAACCTCCACCCACCCAACACCGACCGCCTCTATCCCACGGTGGATGCCATGTGCCAGAAGCGTCCCGCTTACAAGTCGGCGCTGCTCTGGGGCGGGCTGGTCACCGCTGCTCAGATGCTGGCGTATAGATGGACGGCTGACAGCTTCAACTACTCGATCGGGGGGATCTCTCTCGACGTGGACAAGACCTCCTCCTACATGGACCTCAAGAGGAACGCTGAGGAACAGTGGGATAAGTTGACTACTGCCAAGCAGCAAACTGAGAAATATTTGCGGGGACTACAACAACCTCGCTTCGGGCGGGGGGTCCGGTCGGCCTTTGGGAGCCACGTCGGTCGAGGCGTACTTAGCCCCCGCAACTTCACCTAAAATCGGCGTTTAACCTACGTTTTCGCTAAACCCTAAACAACCTTAGTTTGGGCGTGGAGTAGGCACGAAGGCGCGTCTGCTTCGGGTAAGTTTTTGATTCTGCGCCCCATTCGGGTAAGGTTATCTAACCTAAGAAAGGATAGCCGATGGCCCGAGCGAAGAAGGCAACCTGTGAAGGGTGCGGGAACAACTTCCACCCCGCATACCTCAACCCCCATAGACGTGAATGCCCTCAGTACATTGAGTGGTCGAAGAACCTCCCGCACAAGTGCCGGAAGGGGTGCGGGATGGGGTTCAGCGCCCCTCGGTCCAGGGCCAACCATGAGCGGGTGTGCCCAGGCTTCTTGGAGGGGAAGGTGAAGCCCTGTGGGATCTGCGGAGCCAGAGTCACCTCCCAGCGTGAACACTTCTCAGAGTGCCCTGGGCCAGAGACTCTCCCCGAAGTAGACCTGGACGCAGAGGCCCCCAAGGACGGCTGCGCCTGCGGTCATGTAGGGCACGGGCCTTCCCACAGGATCAACTGCGCCCACTGGTGGGTCTACAACAAGAGCCTCCCCTACAAGTGCAAAGGCTGCAACCGAGGCTTCTTGACGAACAACGCCCGCCGAGCACATCTCATTGTCTGCGAGCCTTGGCAGAAGCTCAACCGAGAGAGGTGGGAAGAGGCGCACCAGGTCCCCTGCCCTTCCTGCGGCCAGAAGCTCTCGGGGACTCGGATCGGGCTACACAAGAACGCCTGCCCTGGCCCCTACGAGGACAAGGACTGGAAGGCGTGGTCCGAGTACATGCGGCGGGATCCGGAGCTCTACGGGGAGGGTGCCTCCCAGGGCAAAGACTTCGTCGTCTGCCGGATCTGCGGAAAGAGGCTCAAGAGCTTGAGCTGGCACCTCACGTCTCAGCACGGCATCGCTTCAGCCCAGTACCAGAAGGTGTATCCCGGAGCTCCTACGATCCGTAAGAAGTCCTTGAGGCTGCGCAAGGAGGCATGGCTCGCTCGCTACGGCGCGGAGAATCTATGGGAGGCTGGGATCCTCCCGCCGCCCCCCAAGACCGGCCCGGAGAAGATCCTCGAACGGCTCGCTGGCCTTCTTCTCACCTACACGGGTGATCATGCCTATTGGCTCACCGTGAGGGAGCCTGACGGCACCTGGAAGCGCCGCAACCCTGACTTCGTGGCCTACTCCGTCGAGCAGCGAGCCCTCATCGAACAGGGGATGCCGCCCAACGAGGTCCGCTCCTCGAAGGTGGTCGAGGTCCTGGGCAACTACTGGCACCGGGAGGAGGCTACAGGAATGCCCCCCGACCAGTACGTCCTGGCACGGGAGGCTGAGTATGCTGGGGTCCGGGTCGCTTCCCTGTTCCTCTGGGAGTCGGAACTCCTACAGGACCCCGACGGCTGCCTCAAGAGGCTCCTGGACTTCCTCGGAGTAGTCCAGGAGGACTCTCAAGAGGAGGGACCGTCAGTCTTCGACCTGTTCGGCGAGTAGCTTTCGGACCCCAGGGTCGTCATAGAAGATGAACCCTCTTCCGTCCCTTTTCCCGAAAAGTTCCCGCCACTCTTGCGGAGCTTCTTCCTCCCCGAGGAATTTGTATTTGAACGTCTCCCCACGAAGGAAGAAGACCCGGAGGTTTTTCTTGAACCTTTTCTTGAGGGCTTCCGCAATCGGGCCGACTTCCTCTTCGCTTTTGAACTTCGGGAGGCAGTGGCGGTGGAGCCGACCTTTCAAATTCGGGAAGGTTTCTTCGGCGGCGTTTAGGGCTCCCTTGCAAACCCCGACCATGGTGTGCATGCTGGTCTTCCCGAAGGATGCCTCGCTTGAGATCGCCCGCCCTGTCTGTTTTTCTTCTATGTTTTCCCCGTCCTCGTTTTTCTGGAGAAGGCCCTCTGGGTTTGAGTGGGCTACCACTTTGTCTCCGAGGGTTCTGAGATCCGCGAGACCCTGCTCCCATTTTCCGTAGGGGTCTTCTTCCCCGAAGTGTTCCTCCAGGTGATCTCCCCCTATTCCGAGGACTTGGGCAGAAGTTACCTTTCTCCACAGGTTGTATTCCGTGGGGTAGCCCTTGCCTCCAGACTTTCTATCCGTCGCTTTTCTGAGGGCCGTAAGGACGGATTGTTTGGTGTTGAGTAGTAGGGTCTCCAGGTCAAGCCCTGCGGCGTCCTCTTCAAGGAAGATTTTGCGCTCCAACTCCCACGCTTGGCCGAGGGACATGCACATGTGCCCCAACGTCTTTTCCCAGTACTTCTCTTCTTCAGTCATCTCTACCACTCCTCCGCCAACCTCTTCTCGAGGGCCGTCCGAAGATCCCAGACGTACCTGTCCCCGTACTCAAGAAGGTAGTCCTTCCCAAGGACCCCTTCGAGCTTCTGTAGGACTTCCCCCAGAGGGGTCCTACTCCAGAACTCGACGCCCTTCCCCGTGAAGGTGACCAGCCCTTCCGAGGTGAACCAGACAGGAAGGTCCGCTGCACTCCGAGCCGGTTCCCCGAACAGCTCCAGAAGACCCTCTCCATGAGCGAGGCTGAACAGCCGAGCCGCAGCAAGGTTCGCTTGTACTCTTCTCTCGTCATCCTGGGCCTTTGCCCGCTCGCAGCCCTCCCGAAGGGAGGCGCTAAGGTGCTTGGGGAGAATCTTCAGCACTGCGAGCTCTAAGGACATCTTCAGGTCAGGGTCCATTTCTTCGCCTCCCGCCCCACCCCGAAGAACTATGGGGCAGAGTCCCCCCACCCTTACCTGACCTGCCTATCGAACCCCCTTCCCCGTAAGGAGAACCCATGAACAAGCTCGCTCAAATCCTTCGAGAAGAGGGACTCCGCAAGACTTCCAGTCAGGATTACACTTGGGAGGAAGAGGAAGACGAGTGGGGGGATGATTACGAAGAGGACGACTGGGACCCCGAGGATCCCGTCGATGGGATGGGCAGCCCCATCCCCCAGGATATCTTGAGTGCTCTTTCCACGGGCTCTGCTCGTGATCTCGCTCAAGCGGTCCTCCGACACCAGCCCCTGACCTTGGCGGAGTCCTACATCGAGGGCCTCGCCTATCCTGCCTCCAAGGTCCGCCAGGGACCCTACGGGAAGTTCCTCCGGGATGCGACGGCGCTCTTGGGGGCCGAGGTCGACAAGGCCCGCAAGCGTGAGTGGTCTTCCAGCCCCTACAAGAAGGAACTCCTGACCTTGGGTGATGCTGCGCGGGGCAACCGTGACTTCTTCACCCCTGGTGAGGTTCGCGTGCTCCAGTGGCAGCCCCGCAAGAAGGGTGGGGTGTTCACCTCCGCGTATCTGGAGGACATCGACTCTCAGCTGGGCGGTTTCCGGGCCATGGTCACGGAGGCTGGTGCCCGGAAGCACGGGACGACGCTCAAGAAGGTCTTCGAGGCCCTGGGCAAGCTCGGCGGGAAGATGGTCACCCGAGGGATGGGGCAGGGGAAGAAGAAGCCCTGGACTGACTACGATGGGTGGGCGTACTGACCCACCCCGTAAGCACTCTTGATGCTTACAACTCCTCCCACCTATTGCAACCTCCCGAAAGTTGAGCAGGCTGTGCTGGCCTCCTTTCCGGAGTCGCTCCACCTTCTCTACGTGGAGTGTTTCCGGCGCCACATGGTCGGTCAGGAGGCTCTGTTCCGTCAGGCAGAAGAGCTTCGAAAGTCGATGGGATTGGCCCCGCACCCCATCGTCCTCAACAACCTCTGCGTCGAGTTCAACCCGTCGCCCCGAATTTTTGAGGTATTCGACCCTGATTCGAGGGGTGTGACCCCCGCCCAAAATCCCCCGTACATGCCAGCGTGCCGCACGTTCACCGAGCCTGGGGACAGCGCTTACCCGCAAGAGGGCTGCAGCTACCTCACCGCCCCGGCTTGGACTGCAGGGACTTTGGCTCCTGTCATCGGAGAGGCTGCCGTCTGGTCTTTGCTGAAGCAGCTCGGCCTCCGTCTCCAGGCCCCGTACTCGCCTCTGACTTGGCAGGTCTTGCGGCACTCTCCCTTAGATGAGGGGAGGGGGCGGATAGCCCGATACAAGGACGCACTGGCAGAGGCCCTCGACCTATGAGTGGTTATCCAGAGGCCCTCCTCAACCTGTACGAAGAGGCCCTGCAGATCTCCGCTGGCCCTGACCTTCTGGTGCAGGCGCAGGAGCTGAGGAAGTCGTTGGGCCTGGAGGCCCCTCCGCCAGTGATGCCCGAGGCTACAGTCTTGGGCTTCCGTCGAGGCCTGTTCGGCTTCGCCTACTTGTTCGAAGATACCTACTGCGGGTCGCGTCCCCCGGACAACTGCTACGACATTCCTCTGTGGACTTACTCGCAGCTGGTTGTGGTCTTCGGATACGACCGAGTGCGGCAGTTCAACTTGGAAGCGTTGGGTTACCCCTTCCAGTTTAAGGATGAGGTCTTCCGGAAGATGTTGTTTAAGCATGGGGTCTTCCGGAAGATGTTGGAGGTGAACCCCGCCATCATCATGCTCAACAACACCCCCTCGGTAGTGGTCCAGCGGGAAGCCCTGGACCACTACCGAACCGCGCTGAAGACCTTCTTGGGCATCACCCCTTAGCAGGCAGGGCAGCCCGCTCCGGGAACATCCCCGCAGACCTGACACTCCGGAAGGCTTTCTTGCATCTCTCGGAGGGTCTTCCTCCTGGATGTTGCGCGGGGGGTCTTGACAGGTTGTTTCTGTAGGATGTCTTCCGCATCGGGCAGTCCCAAGACCTTCCCGCAGTCGATGCAGACCTCAAGGTCGATGTAGTCCCCGTTGACCAGTCCTGGAATGTCAGGCATGGGAAGTCCCCGATCATGACCGGATTCGGCTTCGTTGGGCCATTTACACCACTTGGAGTCGACCGCCTTGCCTGTGAGTTGTAGGGTTCGGTCGTGGTTACAGGTATTCGCCATACGTGGGATTACCTGAATTGTAAGTGGCTCACCCATGGGTGAGCCACTTAGGTGACCGGGGCGGACTATTAAGCACTTACCCGAATGCGGTCAGGGAGCGATGGGCGATGAGGCCATCGACTGCATCGTAGCCTTGTCGACCGCAGCATCTCCGATCAGGGGGATGCTGACCACCTTGGTGGTGTGGGGCAGCTGCAAGTCCCCCTTGTAGTTTTTCCGGCGGAGCTTGCCGGCGACGACATCTTCGAGGGTGAACTTGTAGCGGGGGTCCACCACCGTGTCCAGACGCATCCGGAATGCCCGGAAGGTTTGCTCCGCGTCCCGCAGGGCTTCTTCCAGCACTGACTTCTTCCGGGAGGTGCTGGTCGGGACCCAGCTCACTGCGAGGGTCAGCCCGACGTCAGCGCCGGAAGGTGTGAATCGCTGGTAGTTGCCCTTGCCGTGGCTATTCGGAGACCAGCTGGGATACCAGTAGAACTCCCAGAACTTGGAGCGGCTGACGCGGGCAGGGATGTTGCGCGGAGGTCCGATGCGGTTTTCGGTGAGGTACTTGGCGCGAAGGTCATCGGTCATGTCCGCCCATCCGCGTCCCATGGCGACATCTTCCACCCACCGCTTGTTGGGGGGACTGCCCGGGAGATTGGTGAAGGGGCGTCCCATGGACTTCCGGGCGATTGCAAGGAAGGCCGGGTCCTGACCCTTGTTGATGATCTTGTAGTGGTGCAGCGGCCCTCCCCGGCGGGGGAGCATGCCAGGGTTTCGCATGACCGAGTCGAAGAACTGCCGACCCATGAGGACTGCGTTGTGGCTCCAGTCCACCCTCTCGTCGTCGGATGGGGTGATGGTCTCTCCGTTCTGGTTTTGCCAGGTGTCCATAGCTCCCTGGAGCTGGATGGCCTTCATTGAGACCCAGTTGGAGAAGTCGCGGGCGAACTCCTTGAAGCCGATCCAGTCCCACCCGTTGTCAGTGCCCCAGTTGTTCATGAAGGCGCTCTCGCCCTTGTTCCGTTTCCCCTGGGTGGTGGCTCCGTCGTACATTTCCCGCACCAGTTGCCACCCCTGTGCGTCATTGATGGCAGCTACTCGGATGTTCTCTTCGACGAGGATTCTTGCCAGCACACTTCGCATGGTTCACTCCCTGTTGTTGTGGGTTCCGTATAAGCCTTTCATCGGCCTCCGGTAAGCCCCCCAAGGAGGCAACCTCATGCGCATGGAAGTGGACCGGGTCTGGAGCAAGGATAAGGTGCCCGAGGACTGGCCGAACAAGGTCCTGGTCCTGTGGCGGGAGGACGAGTGCTTGCGCTCCGACCCCTCCGCGGAGCACATCTCGGATGTCGTGGTTCGCATCGCCGGCAGCATGTACGACTGCGCGGATCACTTCAAGTACACCGAGAACGAATGGGTCGGGGTGGAGCGCAAGATTCCCAGCCCTATGGCGATCCTCAAGGATCCGCTGGCGGAAGACGACTCCGGAGGAGATGAGACCCTGACCCTGTACCGACACGGCTGGGTGGTCGGGCACACCCCGGAAGGCAGCTTCTTTGGAGTCTTGCTCAAGTGAGCGCCCTCCAGACCTACCTGCACCTCGTCGGAGAGCTACTGCGTATCCGCCGGGAGCACGGCGAGGACTCCCCCGAAGAGAATGAGATCCTCGACCGCATGGACCAGCCCTGGTATGACATGACGGAAGAGGAGCGCGAGATCGCTTCCCGACACCTTCGGGGGGATGGCAATGAGTAGTGACGTCTACATTGACTTCGTGAACCCAGAGACCGGCGAAGAGGATGCGTACCGAGTGGGTCACCTGGGCACGATGAGCTACTTCGGATACGACCTCCTCAGCAGTCTCCGCCGCATCCGAGCGACCCACCCCGTCACTGACCGTTCCTGGGCAGAGGAGTGGTGGATACGAGTGTCCTACTTTGAACACTGCGTCGCCCAGGACCAGAAGCTGTCGGAAGAAGCCTTCGAGAAGAAGTACGGCTACGTTGGCCCCGCGAGCGTGGACTGGGATGATGCTCCCTACGTGGAGGAGGGGTTCCGCCTCTTGGAGGACTATCCTGGGTGGCGCTGGAGCATCCGGGTCGATTAACGGACCCGGTAAACCCCCAGGGAGGACTACATGTCACCAATCGAAGAGAAGCTGGAAGAGGTCGGGTCGGCCAAGGCTGGCCAGACCTGGATGATCCGAGGTCAGGCAGGAACAGGCAAGAGCACCTACTTGAGGCGCATCTTCCAAGCCTACTGCGCTCGGGAAGACATCCCCGAGATCGTCTTGATGACCCCGGAAACGCACAACTCTGAGGAGTTGTGCCCAGAGCCCGAGGACACCACCCACGAGAAGGTCATCCGGAACGACTCAGACTGCTCGATGGGCTACCTGTGGCGGGCCATCCATGAATTCCCGAAGGGTTCGGCGATCCTTGTGGACGGGCTTCAGCGCCTGGAAGATAGCTGCTTGCCCTACTCGGAGGAAGCCGAGGACTTGGCGAAGCGCGCTGCTGTGAGAGGCTTGCACCTGGTAGTGACCGTTCAGGACCGTCGCGGGTCCCGGATGAGCGGGTGGCCGGGTGCTGAGATTGTCCGTATCTGAGGAGGATTCGATGAAGTACACGATCCGGAACCTGGGTGCCGGAGAGATGGCCCCCGGAGAGGAAGTGGAGGTAGCCTCCCGCATCATGGTCCAACTCCGACGTCTGGACCAGTGGGACACCGCCCAGCAGAAAGGGGTCGATGCGATGCTCGACCGCCTCGATGAGTACTGCCAAGAAATCGAACGCCAGAACCCCTCGGCAGATTGGATCGAGATCTCTGTGCGTGTGGACCCTTGCGCCCTCGTGGCTTTGGCTCCCAGCAAGGACTACTACGCCGAGGGGGACATTCTTCGGTGGGAGACGGAGGAGGACCAGGATGGGATCCTCTACGACACTCCGGTCATCCGAGAAGGCGCAAAGCCTGCCGGCCAGCGGCCAGCTGAGATGGGCTTGTGTTGGAGCGCGGGACCGCTGAGATCACCGCGCTCCAACAAGGACTGGAAGAGTGGGGCTTTGCGCCTCTTGTCCGGGCGTCCGTTCCGACGGAGTAAGGTCCAGCTCAGTAAGCTGGACCCAGCACGTCCCCACATCTACGCAGTTCAGGTCTCGGATGCGATCCAGTACTGACTCAGAGCAGCCGGGAGAACTCTCGGAGGTAGCTGTCCCGCTCGTCGGGTGACCAGCTCAGGTTCATGCTGGGAACCTGGTATCCGGGTTCGAAGTTCCACTTGTTGCTCAAGTAGTTCTTGACGCGATCCCCCACATCAATCAGGATCGCGTGGATCGCGTCCAGCACCTCCTCCTCACCCTCGTCGGAGCGCAACACGTCGTAGAGGTCCTGGAAGGTGCCGACGTAGAAGGCGTCGGAAGTCCTGGCCAGTTCCAGGGCTGCGGCCTCGGCCTCCTTGTCCCGCACGATGTGCTGAATGGCATCCCGGTAGATGGCCTGCTGGAGCTGCTTCATTCCGGCAACCTTCCGCACGCCTTCTTGGTCCAGGATCTTCGCGAGCTTATTCATAGGGGTCCTCCACAGCAAGGGCTTCTGTATAGGGGTTTCATTAGACTGGCTCTTGCTTGAGGGGTCGTGAGACCCCAACTGGAGACCCCCCATGCCCTCAGGACGCCTTCCCCCCTTCTACGCCCAGAAGGCCAACACCAAGGCCGCGCTCCGAGCCGTCGTCAATAAGGCCGAGGATTTCCCCTCCCTCATCATCACCGGTGATGGAGCCTTCGGTGACATCACGGCAGCCACCGACGTTACCTTCACCATCACCTCTGACCGCAACTCCAGCCTCTACTTGGAGGCTTCGGGGGACAGCGGAGCCTTCCTGATCAAGAGCGTCATGGGCCGCGCTTTCGCTACGGGAGGCGACGACGCCCTCGACGATACGGACTCGTTCTTCATCCCGCTCTTCGAGAACTTCGACACCACCTTCGTCATCACCGCGATCGCTGCCGATGAGGACGTCGCGAAGTCTCTCACGCTCACGCTCACAGTCGGTGCCGACAGTGACCTGCCTGCGGGCACCATCTCTCTGAGCAAGACCCTCAACGCCGCCTGATCAAGGCTTCTTGCGGATCTTGTAGTGGTCCTTGGGACCATCCCCGTACCCCAGCCCTTCTAGGAACCCTCGGCAGTAGTCGTGGGTTCCTTCTGCGATCTGGACCCATTCGCTCCGGTGCCCAGCGTAGAATCCGACTTCCCATTTCTCAGCCATCATTCCTCCGGTTTCAGTTCCTCCCGCAGTTGGTCGAAGGCGACCCCAGCTGCGGAGATCAGGACAGCTAACCCGCCGCAGAGGGTGCTGAGGGTCAGGATGGTAGCCTGAGCCACCGAAATTTCATCGGGGACGAGGAGCTGAAGGCGGTGGCTGCGCAGAAGGCAGATTGAGCCGCTTGCCTTGCTATAGGGGTCCCCCGGTAAGGAGGACCCACTCAAATGAGCGATTTCGAACAGAAACGTGTAGAGGCCGAACGCCTCCTGCGATCCTTGGGCCGGTCTTTAGGCCGTGATGCTGTGAGCCTCATCGAAGGGGGCGAGGGAGCCAGGAAGTCGGGTCTCCCTTTTGAGGCAGAACAGGCATGGGAAGCCGCCGCGGAGATCGTAGGCAGGAATCAGGTAGACCGTTACCTGGAGCTCTTGGCAGATATTCAGAAGTACTCTGCCAAGAGCCGTAGGGAGTTGCGGCGCCCCGGTCGCCGTAACCGCTTCCGTTCGTTGGTCCGCCTGGCATCCTTCCTCCCGAAGGGTGACGAGGATCGTCAGCAGATCCTGCGGCACGCATCCACCCTCCGAGAAGGTGCCATGGAACCCACTGTCAACAACTTCATTGCCGTTCTGGTCCACAAGATCACGGCCTACGACCGAAAGGTCAGCCGGAGGAACCCCAACATCTATCGGCTGGGGAACCTCCTGCGTCCGGTGGAGAGCATCCGTGCCCGCATGGGGTCCAAGTCCGACTCCTCGGAGCCCGAGGACCTCCGGGAGCTCCAACGGTTGGTCCTGAACGGCTACGAGAAGACCTTCGGTCCGGCCAAGTCCGTCCTCAAGAAGATCGATCAGTGGCTGGAGTCGGGGAAGAAGCTGACGCTCCGGTGACCTGTGCTGTAATTCAGCCTGAGCCCGGACCCAGTGAGTCTGAAGTCCGGGCTCAAGTCATGCGCCTCTTGAGGCAAGAGGGGCTCAACCCTCGGCTGGTCGTGCTCGTACACATCTCGGTGCAAGGCCCGCTGCCCGAGTCCGTCCGAGGTCAGTTGGCCTCGTTGCCCGTAGAGGTCTTGGACTGAAGGTGTTGCCTCAGTAGAGGCAAGAGGTACAAGGAAGTGTAGCGGTGCTCCCCCAAGTACGCGCGGGTGAGCCATTCCAGGGGGCCAAAATGCCACAGTTTGCCTGCCCCGTTCTCGTGCGCGTTGCTGGAGAACCGGAGGATCGCTTCCCACAGGGGCGATCCATCCAGCCGGAGGCTGCTCGCCACTCCCGTGTCGCCGACCCTGGTCCTCCCAACGCTTTCTGGGCATCTCATCAATAGGGCTCGCGCGTAGTCGAGACTGTTGCGGTCCGCTGCGCCGTCCAACACGTCAAGTAGGTCTTGGATTACGAGGTCCTGTTCCCACTCCTCCAGGCTACAGGACCGCACTCCGTCTCGGACGGCGTCTTTGGCGTACTGAGCATCGCCTTCTTCCAGGAGGTTCTCGGGGATCCAGGAGCGAAGATTGTTGATGCCCCAGATAGATTTACCGTCTTCCGTGACCCAGAGGAGTGGGTCTTCCTCTCCCATCACGACGGCCAGCTCTCGCATCTGTTCGAGCCATTCGTCGCCGGGGAAGCTCCGGACTTTACCCTGGGGGGAGAGACGGCACTGGCTCAGGAAGACTTCACGGAATTTCATGTCTCCGCTCTACCCTCAGTCGCGGTGAGGACCTCGCCTGTAGAACTCGGGGTCTTTTCGCGCCCTGTCCCTGCGGCGGTTGCAGTTGTTGTTCCGCACGCAGTCCTGCTTGTATCGCCTCCGGTTATCCCGCTTGATCTTGGAGCGGTTCTTCCGATAGTAGATGTTGTCTTTCCGTTGTTGGTCCCGGCTCTGTTCTCGTTGGCGGTCTCCGTCCTTGCCTCCCCGCTCTGAGGGGGGCTTGTACTCCGCCAGCACGACCACCCTCAGCGGTGACAGGCGACTGGTCATGGTGCGCCGGGTGACGTTGTTGTAGTCCTTCTTGACCGGAACCCCGTATTCTTCCCCCGGCACCCCCAGAGTCCGGGGCTGGATGTTCGAGTCAGAGTCCGGGGTGTTGTTCTCGAACTTGGGGATGTCCCGACCCGCCCCTCCTGGGGTGGCACTCCCCGGCGGCAGCACCACCTCCTTCGTCCGGTCGGGGGCGGTGGGCTTAGGTGTATCGGGGTCGCGTCGGACGAAGGTCTGGACGCCGGGGGTCACCGGGGTCTTGAGGAGATCGCTCATACAGGTCAGTCACGATAGGCTTCGCAGGGCCTCCGCGCTCCTCCGTTTCCTCTTGGAGCGCCCTCAAGTCTTGAGGTCCTGCCAGAAAGGCTTCGCTCAGAGGTATGAGCAACCCTCCCACCCAGACGGTCTTGCCGTAGCCCAGATCCCGCAAGCGGGAGAGGTCTTGCCGGCGGCTCTCCCCCTCCCCTTTGCGATCACCCTCCCGGTAGAAGACCCAGACTTCCCCCTCGGGCAATTTGTACGGAGGGATGAGGCGGACGCGGTCGGTGTTGAACTCCTGCGACAGGGCCATCCCGTAGGCGCTGAAGATGACCCCGAACATCAGGGAGCACTGCCACAAGGCAGTGCTCGGGGCCTTAGATGACCCCGCGAAGAATCCTCCGAGCAAGAACCCTGTGAGGACTCCCCACAAGAGCGGACCTCGAACAACCTTCCAGAAGGTCTTGATCAGACCCCAGTAGTGCCTCCACCAGCTCTCTCGTCTCAGGATGCTCTTCAGCGGTCGTCTTGCCATCTCGCCTCCAAGCCCTTGTTACCTCAAAGGGGGGCGGGGCCTCTCGAGATAGCTTTGCGGTAATTAGGAGTCTAAGGAAGGCAACCTCATGGTCATAACGGGCGTCGGTTCCCGCAAAACCCCCAAAAAAATCTTGGACTCGATGACCCGCATCGGAGACTGGTGTCGTCGGAACCGGGTTCCGCTCCGATCCGGGCATGCGGATGGGGCGGACTGGGCCTTTGAGTTGGGGGCGCAGGAGTTCTGCATCGCCTACTTGCCCTGGAAGAGCTTTCGTGAGGACTACCTCTCCAACGCACGTCGCGTAGTCTACAGGGCGTCTCCGGAGAGCGAAGCCCTGGTGGACCGGATCCACCCCAACGCAGGCAGGCTCATGCCTGGTGCCCGAAAGCTGCACGGCAGGAACACTTGGCAGGTCTTGGGCAGCAAGCTCAACATGCCTTCCACTGCCTTGGTCTGTTGGACTCCGGGCGGGAAATCTGTGGGGGGGACTCGGACTGCAATCGTCTTGGCGCAGGTGCATGGGATTCCCGTGCTCAATCTGGCTGTTCGGACTGAGCCGGAGGTATTGGAGGCCCTGGACCAGTTGCGGGTAGCGGAAGACCCGCCCCCAGTGAGGTGAGTCATGACGGAAGAAGAAGCGCGGCAACATTCCATGTGCGGCTACGGCTGCGGGGTTGTGGGGGGTCCTTGGATCTCAGACAACCCCGACTGTCCCGTCTGCAACGCCGAGGAAGAGGAGCAGCACTCCGCATGGATCTCAGGCCCTCCGCCCTTCGACGAGGACACCCACCAAGACCGTGCGGTCTGGTTGAGGATGTGGGACCAGGGAGGCCACCCGTTTGTGGTGATGGCTCACCTTCGGATGATGCAGTCTGACCCCGAAGCTGCGGCTGCTCAGCTCCAGGATTACCTCAAGTGGTTGGGGGAAGGTTCTGGGGGCCCGCGACCCCCAGAACCAGAACACCACCTCACGGTAAGCATCCCCAGTCTGTACAAGGGGCACAAGCCCTTGAGGGACGTGTGGAACATCTCCCACTACCAAGAAGCGAAGAAGCCTTCGGAGGAAGTATGAGCCAGGAAGAGGCCCTGAAAGAGCTCTACAGGAGCGCGTTTGAGTGGACAGCCGGTCAGGTCGTCAAGAGGCTGCGGGATCGTGCTGTGTTCGAGCAGGCGCTGGAGCTGAGTCGGGGGTCTGGGCTGCCGATCTATTGCCTGGGCTGGAGGGTCGGCATCACCGACTTCCAGTTCCAGGTCGTCCCCTACTTCTCCAACCCGCTCGTGTTCTTGGGGGACCCAGAGGGGGGAGAGGGTGATCTCCGCACTCTCGTCCTCGACCGCTGCTTGGCTCCGCTTTTCCGAGGCGACCCGGCGGCCCTCGCCGAGTTCGAAGAGTATCGAAGCCTCTCCGTCGCCGAGCAGGTGGAGCTGAACCGGAAAGCAGAGACAAACTTCTCCAACGAGCGGCCGAGCCCGCTTCACTGGGCGAAGCGGGCTGCTTGGTGGGCGAACCGCTCCTCGAAACAGGACCTCCCGTGGGAGGGGTTCGTTCAGCGAGTGGCGGTGATTTGGAGCCTCCAGCACTCCGAAGGTCCTTACCCCATCGACCCTGGCGTTCTCCAGGCGAGCGTCGAGGAGTTCAACGCCGTCCTCAATGAGTGGGTCTTGGAACGCCTGTGAAGGCTCACGTCGCTTCGGTTTGGAGGCACCATCGCCGGGAAGGTGAGGTGCGCATCTATACTGGCAGGGCCTGTAGGGGGTACGCTGCCAGCCCCCTGGGGAAGCCGGAGTGGATGACCCGCGACAAAGGTCCGCCCCTCGAACAGTATCGGGACTGGCTGCGCGAGAATCTCAAGTCTGACACCCCCCAGCGGCAAGAGGTCCTCCGCATCAGTCAGCTGCTGGCAGAGGGGGAACAAGTGACTCTGTTGTGCTGGTGCGCCAAGAACAACGACGGCCTCGACTCCTCCCAGGAGCCGTATCGCTGCCACGCCCAGGTAATCGCAAAGGCCGCGGAGGAAGTGGCAAGGCGAATACTCGGAGCACAAGATGATCGAGCGGAACCTGGAGCGCGGAACCTACCTTGACGGGAAGTTCCCGGCCGAGGACGGCACCTATCTGTTCATCGGCCAGAAGCGGGACCACCTCCAGCTCCACAGGGCCTACAAGGACCCTCGCCCAGAGCTGATCCGTTTCCGCACCCAGTCAGGCGGCAGCCGGATCGGCATGGGCACCGACATCTACAACTCCAGCACCGCCAAGCGCTTCTTCGGTCTCTGGATCAAGCTCGACCTCGGTGAGGCCAATGAGCAGTGGCGGGAGATTTTGATCCAGTATGCCGCTCGGCAGGTCTGGGACGCCTTCCAGAAGGACTCCTGGAGGAAGACCCCAGAATACTTCCGGGAGAGCCTCCTTGACTACAAGGCTCGGGGCCGAGAGCACCGCCCCTACTGGATGCCTCCGCTGCTCGACCTGACGCCCGATGAGGTGGACCTTGTCTTGAGTGCGTCGGAGGTCCTCTATGGGTAGCGCCCGCTGGGCCCTCGACGAGGACGAGACCTATTCGGGCGGGTCGGCTTGGACCCCGGCGTAGGGCAAGCAGTACTGTGAGAGTTCACGCGCCTGAGCCACACCTACACCCCTGAAGGGAGCAACGCATGACAACCCGAGAGTTCCTCCACGCCCGTGGGGCAAAGACTCTGGAGCAGTACAAGACCATGTTCCGGAAGAGTGCCAATGGGCGCATCTTCTTCCGGCTGCTGGTCGGTCTGTACGCCAAGCGGGTCGGCGGATCCGTCCCCATGCACCAGTACTTCGTGCTGGAAGACATCCTGGCAGAGGTCGGGGACCCTTCTCTGCGGGCCAGAGTCAAGAGGTTTTTCCGCCAGCACGGTCCCTTCGCAGAGGGGGAGACGAAGACCCTCCCCCTCTGGAGCCCTCCGGGAGCAGTGGCGCGGGGTGAGCGGCTGCCAGCCAACAAGACCTGCTTCACCTTGTCGCAGGAGTTCGTCCGGTTCCTGCTGCCGATCCTCCTCTACCACCGAGGCCCCACCAACCACCACCTCCTGCGGCGAGGCTTGGCCATCAGCCGCAGTTCTTGGAGCAACATCTCCTCTTCGCTGAAGAGTGAGGCTGTCATGGGGGACTGGCGGCTCTTCGGCAACGGCACCCTCAGCGTCTGCGCAGGCTTCTACTCGGTGTTGGCGAATGACTTCGGCCCGAAGGCAGAGGAGCTGCTTCACGAGGACTCGATCGAAGGGAGAGGGCTGGGCTTCGAAGCCTTTGAGGCCCAGCCCGCAGCCCTCGATTTGGACATCAAGCCCGCACGCTACCTCCCCAGCCAGCTCTCCGTCCAGACGGAAGAAGTTCGGGCGATCCTGCGCTCGGTGGGCGACAATGTTCCGGAGGTCGACTACATCCTGAAGAACCTGGCTCCGACCGTCAACAGTCTCGAGTTCTCAGAGCTCCAGAAGTACGGCTACAGCGCGTCGGACCTGCGGAAGGTGGTGGCAGCTCTCACCGAGGCGGCGCACCAGCTGCGGTTCCTCACTGGACGCGCCTCCCTGCGAGGCTTCCGAGGGATGTCAGCGTCAGGCTCTCCTGTGGATGTGGCGATCAGTCGCCGGGACCGTTGGCAGCGGTTCTTGGACAAGGCTGCGAACAACACCACTGTGGAGTGGGCGTGAACGTCAAGGTCTCCCGCCGCTACTGGTGCGAAGAGCTTCATGCACTCAAGGTGGAGGCTGTCCGGCTCTTCGAGGACGATCGGCTGGTGCCGATCCTGTTCCCGAAGGCTTTCCGGCAGGCGGTGGCAGCGTGCGAGGCGGAGTATGGTTTGCGCAGCGGCTGGTTCGGGGAGACTCGGCTGGCAGTCCTCCGGGATGTGTTGCCGGAGAAAGAGTACAACAAGGGCCTCCGAGACGTTCAGGCGGAAGAGGGGCTTTCCTTGGCGGAGACCCGCTGGGTCTTGGACCGTCTCACCCAGGCCCCCGGGGCCTATGAGCGACTCGCCCAAGAAGCTCACCCGATCTCTGGGGAAGGTTTGAGGCTGAGGGCTGCGGACGCGATTCGCCTCAGTCGTCAGTGGCGGAAGTTTCTCGAGGCTTGCGAGGCTGAGGCGAATCTCTGAGGGAACCGACTTCGGTTCCCTCGGCTTACAGGCACCGCCCCAAGAGGGAAGATCAGGGCTGGGTTGAGTGCCAGTTCGAGCGGCTGACCCAAGGTGTAGACGAGAAGCAAGCCTCGCGGAGGAGCGGTACACCCCCTATGAGGAAGGGGTGTTACCATGAGCCACGACCCGCCTGAAAACGAACTCGAAGCCCCGCTGCGCGGCCTCGAACAGAACCCTGCCCCCTATCCTGTAGAGGGGCAGGCCCTCCAAGACCAGAAGCGTTTGCTGGTCGAAGAGATCATGGCAGCCTTCCGGGCGGTGTTGCCGAGCAACTACGTCTCCGCCACCAATGGGCCTTGGTACTCCTTGCAGTTTCAAGCCATGGCAGAGCAGCTGGCAGACATCCAGTTGAGCGAGGGGGAGGTCCTGAAGGACTCCTATTGGGACTTCACCCGACCTGAGTTCCTGTGGGAGGTTCTGGGGCAGTACATCTTCCCGATGGCAGACTCCCGTGGCGGGGTGCCCCAGATTGACGGGGACTTGGCGTATCGGGACTTCCTCCACAAGATGGTGGACTCTTTACTTCAGGGGGCGACGGTTGCCTCCTTGAGGCAGGGGTTGGAAGCCATCGACCCTGCCGTCACGGTGACGATCCTGGAGCGGTACTTGGAGACGCCCCCACGGGACCCAGACGGAGGCTACACCATTGATGACCAGTTCTTCATGGACATCTACGTCGAAGGGGCAGGCGGCGGCTTTCCAGAGGACCCGTTCGTTTATCAGCAGAACGCTGCGCTGGTCCAACGCGCGCTGAAGCCTGCCCACGTCCTCTGCGGGTTGGGCTATCTGTTCCGGGATTCCTTTGATCAGATCGCGACCGACGCAGACGGATTGGCCTGGGAGCTGGACGACTACCGTTATGACGACCTGCGCAAATGGTGCGAGGGTGCTCAGGCCATCCTCAGTACCGGGTCCACCCTCAGCAACCGATTCTACTTCAGCGACCCTACTGTCAGCTTTGAGAACATTCAGCCTGGGGCAGTCCTCAAGATCCTCAGCGGAGACAACCAAGGCCACTACCGGGTGGTTGAGGTGCTGAGCCTCCTCGGCGGCGCGAGCACTACTTCTGCAACCTACACGACCTCTCCAGGCGGCGGCAGTGGAACCCTCACTGCGATCAGTGCCCAGGATGTTGAGGACTCCAGCCAGGACTGGGGCACCTTCGGGGACGGCGAGCAACTGACGATTGCTTCCGGGGTCAACGCAGGCACCTACCGCCTCAAGTCGGTGCTGGGGTTGAGCGGAGGGCCCCTGGGGCAATCGGGCATCAGCGGCTCCCAGGCACGGCTGGCCCCGACAGTACTGCGGCTGAACCGCCGGATGTCGGTAGCACTGTCGGGCCAGAGCTACGAGCTGACTGTGGACAGGCTTGGGGTCCGGGTACCAAAGACTGTGACTGCCGAGGATGCCAGCGAGCAGTTCTATCTCTGAGGAGGTTGTTATGGAAGTTCAGGAAGCCCCCAAGCCCCAGCCCGCCGACACGACCCTGGGCGAGCTGATTGCGTCCGTCTACGCAGAGTTCCTGGAGCTGTACGGCGACGAGGAGCTCGCGAGCGTCGCGACCGCCGCTGTTGTCAACGACATGCTGACGGCCCAGCAGTCGGGGCAAGCACCCGACTGCTGACTCAGCCCTTCTTCGGGTGGCCGTTGCCGCACCGAGGCGCTTGAACCTTGGGCAGGTGCCGGGGCTCTTTTCGGGGGTCCTGGCGGACCCATATGACCTGGTATCCTCCGTGCTCTCGGATAAACTCTTGGGAGTCGACCCAGTAGTCTTCCCGCACCGTAGAGCACACCACATGAATTTCGTTGTAGTGGTGTCCCGAGTACTGAGGGCCGTCGCCGGAACACTTGCCGGTGCTGCGGTACATCTCCCGGAATCCGTCCAGGACCACGACGTGGTCTGACCCTTCTGCGGGGTCTTGGTTCTTGTACCGGATGACGTCGGACCGGCGCTCGAACTGCACTGCGCAGTAACCGACGTATCCTGCCTCCAAGTACGCCCGGCAGCGCTTGCTGAAGGTGTCTTCCTGGAACATGGTCGGCCCATGGGCGCGATCCCCCCAGGTATCCGGAAGGCTCAGGGGAGGGTCGACCACTGCTTGGAGTCGAACATCACCCCAGTCGTTGACGGCCGACCAGAAATCGGCGTGGTCTTTTAATCCGGAGGGTCCCTTGCTCTGAGGACCGAGCACCAACCCCTCCCACACATCCTCCCACAGCACATCCAACGTCGGCGCTTCTGGGAGGAACTGCTGTAGAATGGCCAGGGCTGCACAATTGAAGCTTCCCCCTTCGAGGCCGGAGGAGGGCTGGGCTACGCGCTCCACAGGACGGGATACGGCGTAGAGGCACTGAGGCTCTCGGTAAACTTTCCAACTACAGGCGGTCATCAGGTCGTCCTCCGCGCCCCCTATACCCTGGCAGCTGCCTCCATCTGCTCCCACTCTTCCTCCAGTCTCCAGGTCCTGTAGGGGTCGGAGGTCGCAGCAGGCCACATCTGGACCTGGTAGAAGTGCTCGCCTTTGATGCAGACCCGTTCCCAGTAGGGGGCGAGGACCAACCCGCTGAAGTAGCGGTGGGCTACCTCGTAGGTCATGCGCGGGAAGAGGGGCAGCGGGTCGTATTTCCAATTGTGCCATCGGGACTGAACCAGGACCGCTCATCCCCTGGCATCCTGTAGAGGCGGAAGAACTCCGTGTTCTCCGGGAGCTCCCGCTTCCGCCAGATGCGGCAGGAGCGTCCCCCGGTCGGCAAGATGTAGCGGGTCGACCGTTCGCACCAGGAAGGCTTGTATCCTGTGACCCAGACCCTATTCTGCGGCGCTGCCATCTTGTTCCTCCATCCACTTGAGCCCTTCCGCCCACAAGGCTTGGCACTCTCCCCTGTCTACGGTCTCGGTGTTGTTGCTCCCCTCCCCACGCTGCCACCGCTTGATGGTGTACTTCTCGTCCCCGATTACTTGCGCTTCCAAGGTCAGTTCTCTGTCAGCCCCTCTCCGGGGGAACAGGGCAGCGAGGGCTTTCTTGGCCCCATAGGTCCACCCGCTTTGCCTCAGCCCGGTCAAGTTTGCGGCGAATATGTAGGCAGGGGAGCACTTGGTGCTCTCCCGCTTGGCCCGCCACTGCTTGAGGGCTTCTGCCCTCTTTTCGCGCTCCTCCTTGAGCCGATCACTGACCTTCATCGAAGCCAATCGGAGCATCAAGTCCCCATCCTCGTCCGCCTCTTGGACGATTTCGTAGGTGCGCTCCTCTTCCGTGCGGGGCTCCCAGTCCGTGGGGTCTTCTGAGGGGTCTTGGTAGGAGTCCCAGTGCTCCTCGGCTTTCCTGTCCCACTCGGCAGCTGCTGTAGGGTCCCCGGCGTCCCCGGCTTTGCTCTTGAGGTCGAGCATGCCGTAGCCTTCCTGCTCCAACTCCTCGTAGCGCTTGCCGAAGACCTTGTGGTAGAGGTCCTGGCGGACGATGCGGAGCACGCCCTCTTTGAGGGTGACTTCAAACTGAAGCCCCTCTTGGGGCATGGGGGCCTCGTCGTACCAGCAGATCTCAACAGGTCCCGCGTTGGGGTCCCTGAAGTCGTACAGGGCGAACTCTGCGGGGCCGCCCCAGTAGCACCCCTTTACCCAGAGCATACCTCCCCCCAGGTGCTTCTCCACCCCGTACCAGCAGAACTCCTCGCCCTCTGTGGACCTCACCTCCCCGGTGCTCAGGTCGACCCACGTCTGGTTCTGGTAGTCTTCCCCGCACAACAGGTAGGGGGTCCCGCTGGGGTGGTCCATCACCCAGCTGTGCCAGAAGGTGGAGTAGTTGCGGCACACGATAGCCAGGGGCTCCGATTCCCCCACGCGGTACACCCGGCCTTCGGTGTAGTCCCAGGTACGCTCCCCCGTTTTGTATCTGGCGGTGACCAGACGGAACTGGCCGTCTGGGGAGGAGACCTCCCTGACTGACCCCTCGACGAGGTTATCCGGGATGATGTACTGGCGAATGCGTTGTTGTTTCTCGTTGCTGGTCATGGGGCTCCCCCGAATTGCGAAAATCGCCCCTACATGTAGGGGCGATTTTACTTTACCGGCTCCAGGTTAGCGGCGCGCGAAGGTGCTCCCCAGGGCGTCCGCGGGGAACAAGGCCACCGTCCCGCCGTCTGCGGTGACTGCATCCCAGGTCCCGTCGCGCTGAAGGATGAGCGCTGCGATGGAGTCGAACGGTTCCCCCATCTCCCGCATCGAGACCACCGGTTGCGGGACCGTCAGGAAGTAGTCCTCGCCTCGGACCCACTCCCCGTCGATTTCGTACTCGAACCCGCTTGGGATCCCCCAAGCGGGTTCCCCCCCTTTCGAGTTCTTGACGCCGATGCGCCCTCCCCCCTCCCAGAAGACGCGACCCCGCATCCGCCCGGCGTTGAACTTGAGGTCCCCTGCCGGGCGGATGCGGTGGGGGCTCCCCTTCCCCCACTTCTTCCCCCACTCCTGGGTCTTGGTCAGCATGATGTAGCTGGCCAAGACCCAGTTGCTGTTCTCGCTCGCCTCCGGGGGGTTCTGGGGGTCGAAGCCTGGTGGGTAGACCTCCAGGTTGCGGGAGTCGGTCCACTCTTCGGAGGTCCCGCCTCCCTTGTCCGCGAAGCGGACCTTGGAGCGGGTGTTGTCGCGGCTGACCCCGATCAGCCGACCCGTGGCCCCCTTGGGCACTTTCCGCCCCTTGATGGCTCGGAAGGGGAACCCGATGTACTCCTTGCGTGGGGCCAGCAGCGACCGCAGGGCCTCTTCCTCAGCCTCGACCTGGCGGAGGCGCTCGGTCTCCGCCTTCGCTGCAGCGTCGGCTTTCTGCTGGCGATCGGCCAGTCTTGCGGTGATCTTGGGGTCCAGGTCCACCGTGGCCTCTCCGAACACGGTGCCCAGCTCAAAGTGGTGCCCCAGGCACACTTCTTCCAGCTGGCCCTTCTGGGGGTTGTAGACGCGGCAGTAGCTCACGTCTGCCCAGGCATCCGACATCACTCGTTCCGCGCGCAGGAAGGCGGTAGAGGCAACCAATCCGGCGTGGGTCTCGTAAACTCGCTGCTTCTCCCCCTGCGCGTCCGTGACCTCTTTCCCCTCGACGCGCTCCCGACGGTTGGCCCCAGTCTTGTCGACGAGGGTGTACCATTTGATGGGCATTATCGACCTCCGTTCGTATTCTCACCCCCATTACGGCCACAAATCTGCCCCGAAATCAACACGCCGAAAAAAATTCACGGGGGGTGTCAACATGCCCGCCCTGCGGTACACCCCCTATACAGGAGTCGCCTTAGAGGGGGGTTCCTCGTGGGTTGTAACTGCCGCAAGAAGAAAGCTGTCAAGCCGAAACTGAGGCCCTCATCCACGAAGAAGCCTCCCAAGAAGGGGACCCCGAATACCCCGAAGCCTTCGCCGAGGGGCCGAAGAATTCGGAGATGATCCAGGAGATCTAAATGCCCGTCCGCGAGAAGTATTTCCCCGGAACCTCTGTTTCCCGATACCTGTCACCCGGCGACCACTCTTGGGCAGACGTGCTGGTTCAGTCGGGCAAGCCCATCTTGGACTCAGACCTCAACCTGAGTCAGGAGTGGTCGCTGGAGCTGAACAGGCTCCTCCAGCGACAGACCACCACCTCGGGGTGGCTCCGTGGGCCGACCACTGCGGACCCCCTGGCGGACTTCTCTACCGGCGCAGCAGCCGATCAGCTCGGCATGGTCCGCCGCGTGGCTCTGGTCGCTGACATGCCGGTGGTGGTTGAGTACACCAACACAACCACTCAGGCCTCCAACACCATCCAGCTCGATGCGGCTCCCGTGTTCGGCGGTGCCCCGCCTGACGTGAAGCGGACTGACTTCGTTTTCCTTGAGGTGTGGCGCTGTGTAGTATCCACCAGCCCTCGGGCCACGGCCACCATCGAGGTCATCACGAACGCAGATGTGACTCCGGGGGACATCCTCTCCCTCAACGGCACCAACCTCACTGCGGTTGCCGGAGCCCCCGCTGTCGATGAGTTTCAGGTCGGGGCCAACGAAGCCGCCACTGCCCAGAACATTTCCAATGCCATCAATGACTCGGGGAACTCCTTCACCGGGATCTGCACGGCGACCATCGACCCTTCGAACACGGACCTGGTCAACCTTCGCGCAGCCGACCCTTTCGCGGGGGCTGCGGGTAACGCCCTCACCCTGACGATCACCCTCGGAACTGCGGGCGCTATTCAGGTCAACGGGGGGGCTGGCCCGACCACCTTCAGCGGGGGTAGCGACACGGCCAACAAGCCGACTCAAGCGACCCTCTACCGCCACGGCAACGTCGATGCTCCGGCGGGAGTGAACCTGACGGACAACATCGAAGACCCCATCGTAGGGACCGAGAGCACCAAGAGGGTTCAGATCCAGTACCGTTTGAGGGTCACCGGTCAGAGTGAGGCGGTCAACTTCAAGACCGAGTACAGCGGGTTCAGCAACTCCAACATCCTGGCTCAAGGTGCTCAGGCTTCTCCGGTTGCCACCTACCCGTTCATCCCAGCGGACAATTCTACCGTTTCGAGCAACTCCGACGCCACGGCTTACGAGACGGTGGATCCGGGGCTGTGGGTCGCTGGGGACGGTAGCTCCACTGCAGCTACCGCGTTGGGTACGGTGGATGGCTATGTGTATGCCATCCCTCTGTGTTTCGTCCTTCGCAGGAACGATGCCTACAACGGAGGCGCGGGGGCAGGCTTTGCTCCCCTGACCAACACCAACGGTGCCCCCCCGCAAACACATCCCGGCTACGTCAACCCGGTGATTGGGACGATCCCTGCTAACACTTCGGATCGTCCCGACGGGCGATTCCACGACGAGATCCTGCCTCAAGGGGGGGATGTCATTGACCTCCGCAGGCAGGTCGTTCCTGGCGGCTTGGACCAGAGCGGAGAGCTTCGGCGTCAGATGCAGTTGTTGCTGGATGGCAACCTCTTCACCTGGGCGATCGACGCTGCAGACAAGAACACTCTTGGTGCAGGCTCCGGAGACCAAAGCACCCAGTTCTTGGTGTGCAACGAGATCGGTCGCTCTGCCAGCAAGGGCGGCGTCTCACCCGCCTCGGGCTCTACAACGCGGGGCGATCAGATCGGGGACTTCGACCATGTCCGCCGACGCTTTGCCGACTACTCTGTCGTGGAACGCCGCATCTTCCCGGTCGAGCCTGATGCTGCTATCGGCACCAACCCTGGCCTGTACGTGACCAAGAACACGGGCGGTTACACCACTTGGCAGGAAGGCGACATCATCACGATCGACCTGACCTCCTTGGACGCAACGGGTCCTGGTGACTGGTCTAACGCCTCCTCGGGATCTCCTACGGGCGGTGGGGATGTGGAGAACCTCTGGCCCAGCGGGACTGTGGTCACGGATGTCCTTCGGGTGGTCCATGATGACGGCAACTTCAACACTGCCATCGATCAGACTGTTCAGATCGATCAGATCCGAGGTATCGGCACCTCGGTCATCCAGGTCTACCTCGCTGACAACGGGCTCCAGGCCAGCGGGGGGTTGAGCGTCGCCACCTACGACATGGTGGTAGATAGCGGGGCTGGGGACAACGGCTCCCCCCGACGCATCTTCGTTGAGCTGGAAATCAGCTACCCGATCGGCTCCGGGACCACCGACACCCCAGACCTGGAGGTGGTCCCGGACTCCGGAGTGTACCCAGACGGTCCGGTCCTGGAAAACGACGTCACCCAGCGCCCGAACGACTGGGAAGGTCTCCTTGATCCGGTGTTCACTGAGGGTCGCCGGGAGATTGCCCTGGAGTACATCGCCAACGACAACTCTGGAGCAGGCAGCGGCACTCCCATCACCGACTCCGTCGTGAGCCTGAACACCGTGAGCATGATCCTGCCCCGCCGCATCTACGGTTCGGGGGTGACCACCGTCACCGTCACCGACCAGAACGACTTGGTGGCGCGCCCGGTCGACACCTCAGCGACGGAGTATGGGTCCTCCTCCCGGCTGCTGGCGATTCAAGGAGGCAGTCCCTTGAGCGGTGCCGGCCAGACCCTCTGCTCTGTGGAGTACTTCGCCCAGGACCCGTTGCCCAACTACGGGGCTGCGGGCTACCAGCTGGCAGTTTACTTCCGCAGCAACGCTCCTCAGACGGTCGGAGTCCAAGCAGGCGCTCCGTCCACCTACCCGCTGCCTTCTTCGTTGGTAGTCCGACCCCTGGCCATGAGCACCGGCCTGTGGGCCGGCAGCAACTCGGCCGGGTCTTCGGAACTCGGCTTCCCCTACTCGAACCCCCTGGATCAGGTCGCGGTGAATGGGGACTTGAGCCCTGCCACCTTCCAGGGTGAGTGGGTCCTCCAGGCCACCTCTAAGATTGAGGTCAGTGGATTCGACGCCAATGCGGGCCTGTTGAGCCTCCACCAGCTCCTTCGGGCCGACGCTAACGGCACCTTCACATTCACGGACATCGATGCCGATGTTGAGTTCCGGGCAGCCTACAAGACTGCAGACCCGACGGCATACAGGCCCACAGCTGCTGCCCAGAAACTGGGTGGCGTCATGGCCCACAAGTGCTTCTTCCCGTTCTTGGCTCGCGCGGAGAGCGACAACGAGCTGTTCCGGGCAGGAGAAGTCCTCTTGATCGTGGTGAGCCGCTTCGGCATCCTGGACGACGACAACACTGTCCGGTTCACCGACTCGAACAACGAAACCTGCGCGGCAGTCTACAAGACCCGTGGCCTCTTCATCTTGGCGGAGTGACATCGAATGCCTCGCTCGAATAACCCTGGCGACCTCAACATCGGAACGGGGAACACTCCCCAAGGCTCGGTGACCAGCTCTGCCCTCACGGAGCCCAGTAGGGACTCCATCCCCCTGAAGAGTCACGTCCGGGATGACTCCCGCGCTCACCTGGCGGAAGCCATTGAGATCGAAGATGCGGGCGGCTTGTATGTCTCGGATGATGTAGAGGGGGCACTGCAAGAGATCGGCGGGGGCACTGGCTCGACCCGCTACAACGGCTTGATCGAAGGCGGCACCTACACTGCAGTGGGTCTGGTTGTCACCTTGGATTCCCCCACCACGGCCCTTGTGGGGGGCGGGGCGATTAGCTTCGGTGGGGACTCGACTACGCTGACGGATTCCGCCACCAACTACCTCTACATCGACGCCAGCACGGGGACTCTGACCTCCTCGACGAGCCTCCCTACCATGGAGAGCGAGGACATCCTCCTTGCTCGGGTCCTGGCCTTGGGCGGCAGCATCGTTAGTTCCGAAGATGCTCGGTGGTTCGTTTACAACCTGGACCGCAAGGTCCCTTTCACTGTGCGTAGTGATGGCACCTCAGCCAACCAGCGCTCCGAGGCAAACTTCCTCAGCCTGGAGGCGGCACTCCTCTACTTGGAGCTGTATGCCACGGCGGGAGCCACGTCTGAGATCGACACTCACCGTATTCTCATTAGGGGCACCCACACGATCAGTTCTGGGATCACCGTTAACCTGGAAGGGGTCATCTTCGAGGGGGACGGGGACGCCATCCTTCAGAGCGGGGCAGTGCTTGCTCCAGTCCCCATGTTCAACTTGGCAGCCAGTCAGGTCACTTTCCGCAATCTGGCCTTTGTGTGTAACCATGCCACCTCAAGGGTCATTGGAGGCACTGCCGACAACCTGCGGGTGGAAGACTGCTACTTCATCGACGGAACCAACACCTGGGAGCGGTGCATTGACTTGACTGCTTCCAGCCAGGGCCAATTTCACCGCAACTTCTTCCAGGCCAGTGACTATGGGGTCCGTATCGACCAAGCAGAGGAGTGCCTGATTGCCGACTGTAGGGTGCAAGGCACGGCTGGCTCCGGCACGGCTGGCATTTCCTTCTGGGACAACACCGCACCTTCAGCGAGGCAGGGCCGCTGCACCCTCCGGAACGTCTCGGTGGATGGCTATGCCCTGAACGTGTACCTTCGGGGCTATGGTCATCACGTACTGGGCAGCCGCTTGCTCAATGCCACCACGGGTCTGAACTATGCTGCTGGTAGCTCAGACTCGGTCCCGGACCACGCCAAGATCGTAGACACGACCGTGGTCTTGGATGCCACTACGGCAGTGGACGGCTTCCTGCTCAACACCCTCTCCGGAGTGGAGATCACGTCCTGCTCTCTGGAGAACCCGCGCACCACCTGGGGAGGGGGGGACGACCCGCAAGGCATCTTGTTGGCCGACGTGGCGGACGCCTTGATCTCCAACACCGAGATCCAAGGCTTCTACAACGACTCGGATGATCTGGGCAATGGTATCTCCCAGACGGGAACCAGCCCTGGGACTCAGGTGGTCGGGTGCTTGATTCGGGGGGCCAAGGAGGGCCTTGAGTTCAACTCCTCGGACGCGCTGGTCTCCAGTACTACGGTTCGGGAAGTAGAGGTCGCTGCCGCCATCGCGGGGGCAGATTCCCGCATGACTGGGTGCCAGCTCCTGACCGACACCACCCGAGGACTCCTGGGGGTTCAGGTCACTGGTGAGGGGTTCAGCATGGATGCCACCCGCATCGAGAATGGCCGGTCCGCAGCCAGCTACACGGCTGAGGTGCCGATGGGCATCGATCTCCAAGGAGTGCGCGCCAGTGTTCGGGGCTGTGAGGTCTCGGGGTTCTACAACTCGGTGGGGGTCTTGGGTCGAGGCATCTACATCCAAGGCACTGAAGACTACCTGGTCCAAGACACCACCCTGAGCTTGAACCGCTATGGGGTGGAGGTCAGCAGCAACACTGCTGGTGTCCAGATCCAGAACAACCGCTTCAGCTCCCTCACCACAGCAGTGGTCTTGGGTAACGGCACCCAGGTCAGCAAGGTGACCGGCAACTACATCAACGGGGCGGAGGTCACTGGTACGGGCATCGCGGTGACGGGGGCCGATTCGGCGAACAACCGGACCCAGGACCTGGAGATCTCCAACAACACTGTCTACGCAGTGACTGCGGACGCCATCAGGGTCACCGACTACTGTTGGAACGTGCTGATCGAGAACAACAACCTCGACGGCTATCTGGGGTCGAATCCGTTCGACCCCACGGCGGATGGCATCTACGTTCAGAACTCTGCTGCGGAGGCCCGGTACATCACCATCCGGGGCAACACGATCCAGAGGTTCCAGAACGGCATCCTCTTGGAGGGTTCCTCTACCTTCCCGATGGAAGACTGCCAGGTGACGGGCAACACCATTCACCACTGCGCCTACGCTCAAGGCAGCCTGACCGATACCTTCGCATCGGGCTGCAAGGGCATCGGACTCAACTGGGCAGTGAGCTGCACGGTCAACGGCAACAACATCTCCGAGATCGGGGAGATCATTGACTCCACCGGGACCCAGAACCCCCCTACTGCTGGCGGGGCCAACGTGGACTCTCAAGGGCTCTACGCGCGCAACTGTGAGAGGCTGGTGGTCTCGGGCAATGTCCTGGACGCGCTGGCAGGCACTGGGGCCGGAGGGGGCTATGGCATCTTCTTCGCCAACCGTTCCACGGGTGCGACCAGTGACTTCGCAGGGTTGAGCGCTACGGCCAACTCTGTGACCGCAGCAGCCACCTACGGCATCCACCTCCGCGCCGACGATGGTGGGGTCGGTAGCACTGACATCACTGTTCGGGATGCTGCCATCTCGGAGAACCACCTCCGCTCTTGCGGGGATGCCGGTATCTCGGCCACTGTGGGCGACAACTCCACCGTCAACGGCCTCCGGGTTCAAGGCAACACGGTCGAGGCGGTCCTCACAACTTCCAACGCACACCTCGAAGTCCTCTGCGACTCGGGTTTGACGACAGCCCTGGTCAACGTCCTCATCTCGGGCAATCAGCTCCTTCAGCCGGACGTGGGTCCTGCTACGACCCTGCTCTTGGTCGATGGCGGCGCGGGCTTCTACCAGAACATCCAGATTCAAGGCAACCAGTTCCAGGGCAATGCCTTGAGCCTCACCGCCCTCCGGCTCACTCAGGACGGAGGTTCCAGCAACCCCTTGGAAGGCTGCTCCATCTCGGGCAACTCCTTCGACGGGGTGTACCAGCGCTCCGTCGATGTAGACCTGGAGCAAGTGCTGGGGCTGGCGATCCAAGACAACACCTTCAGTGATGTCCGGGGGGGAGCCGCCCAGATCGATGCGGACCTGTTCAGCGATGTCACCATCACGGGCAACTCGGTCTACGGTTCAGGCAGCGCCTTGACCACCGGCTTCTACGTGCTGGCTACCACCAACACGGACATCTCTACGAACCTGGTCATCGCCAACAACACCATCGAGAACTGGACGAACCAGGGCATCCGCCTCTTCATCTCGGGTCAGGTCTTCGGCGGCAACATCTCCGAGAACGCGCTGAGTCAGCGGGGACTGTTCGGCAGTGGCAGTCCGGGATACCAGCAAGGCGGCGCAGCCATCTTCCTGGATATGGGGGCCACTACACTTCCGGTCCCAGGGCTGGCCAACTTCGACGTTCGGGACAACCAGGTCACCGACCTGATGACCACGGGCTTCCGTCTCGACAACTCCAACGCCACCTCCCCTCTGAACGGGAGCCTCCGCAACGTCAGCGTCCGGAACAACTCCTTCTACAATGTGGGCCCAGGACGCATCGAGGTCATCAACAACGGCAACGTCACGGGCGGTGACACGCTTACCATCAATGGTACGGTGATCACTGCCGGGACCGAGTTTGCCGTCGGAGGTACGGCCTCAGACACTGCCGCGAACATCGTGGGTGCCCTGAACACGGCCCTGCCGGGCAACCAGTACAACTTCTGGAACGATGGCGCGGTGGTCTGGCTCATGGGGGACTACTGGGAGCTGACTACCAGCGACTTCTCGGCGTTCACTGTCAGTGCGGACGAGGACATTTTCATCGTCCTCAACGATGCTTCGGCGTCCAACTTCCGGGTTGAGGGCAACACCTTCGATCGCTGCGCTGCGGAAGGTTATCAGGACGCCATCCTCAGCATCGGCCTCTACGGGGATGGCAGCAGCTACAACAACGTCTCGGTCTGCAACAACATCCTCAACTCTGGCCCCGGCGGAGGCATCCGGATCTACTTCACGGACCTGACGGCCACCTACGCTCAGGACATCTCGGACCTCCGAGTGGACGGTAACATCCTCAACTGGGACACCGCAACCGCCTCTACGGGTACGGCCATCAGCATCGACCTGGACGGCGTGGACGACATCCTTCAGGTCTCGGCCTCGGGGAACCAGATCCGCGGTGGCTCTTGGTCCAACGGCATCCTTATCAATGCGGGAACACTCTCTGCAAGTTCCTCTACCTACGAGGACATCCGCGCCTGTAACAACTCCATTCAGGGCACGGCAGCTCTCGGAATTCAGGTCGAGTACCCCACCAACGACACTATCAGCTCCTACTCCATCAAGACCGATGGCAACACGGTGGTGGAGGCTGGCTCGAATGGGATCGTCATCACCGGGTTCAATCCCCCTACGGACGCGGGGGGCAACGGCACTTCCTTCAACCTGTACAACGTGAGCATGAGCAACAACATCGTGCGGGACTGCGGCGGCCACGGCTTGCGGCTGGCTCATGACGTGGGGGACTCCGGAGCGGTTGGTAACTCCTTTCTGCGACACGTGGTCTTGAGCGGCAACGCCTCGACTCAGAACGGCTCGGCGGGGTCGGCGGCGTCTACCTCTTTCAACGGGGGGCTCCACAACATGAGCCTCCGACTCACGGGTGAGTCGGACAACGTGGTGTTGACCAGCAACCAGCTGAACAACGGCACCGCCTACGGATTCTTCGTTGACCTCGGGGACGGCGATGCGGAGACCTCCGTGCTGACAGGGACGTTCGACTCCAACCAGGGGAACTTGGACGCGATCATCATCTCCAACAACCTGGCTCGCGGCAATGGGTCCTCCTTGACGCCCAGCATGACAGATGCCGGTCAGTCTGGGACCAACTACAGTACCTCGGACGGCGCGCTCCTGGGCAACATCAGCCAGTCCACTTCTGGGGGCGGCAATAACACCTGGCCGGACATTGCAGCGGTCGGGTGGACTTCCGCGAACAACTCCACCACCTGATTGGGGTACAGCCCTAAGAACACGGAGAAACGGTCTTGCAGATCATCGGAAACCTCTCTTCAGACGACGTCGTCAAGTCGGAGAGCTCCCCTGCGGTCGGGGGAACCACTGTTGTCAACGGCCAGTACCTCATCCCGGTCCCGGACGGGGTGTCTATCGAGTTGGACTCTTCCAGCTACATCCAGCCGCAGGACTCAGGGTCCGTCACCGGCTTGATCTCTGCCGGTCTGCTGGCCCGGTATCCCCAGTTCGATCACATCTCTTCGAACTTCCTGTTGGACGTCAATGATCTTCTCAAGATTGACGTGACCTCGGGGGGACCGGAGCCGACTACAGCCACAGTGAGCCCGACCCCGCCCAGTTGGTCGGCGTATGGTCCGGGGAACAACGGACCCCGGTGTCAGGTGGGCCGGGCAGGCAGCTCCCCAGCAGGCAACGCCCCCAGCTCGGTGGCGATCCTCCCCCGGAACGACAACGCTTTCACCGCTACCTACGGTCTCATCATGAGTGAGACCGAGGACATCACATCCCTGAACCCTTCGAATCCTGGAACGCGGGATGTGATGCTCTGGTGGGAGGTGGCAACCATCTCCACCAACGAAGACATCGTCACGGGCTACAACACCACATCAGGGCAAGAGACCCCATCTTTTCGGCGTGTCGCCAAGACCGACCCCGAGATGGCCGACTTGTTTGTTTATGTGAGTGTGGATGACGGGGCGAGTTGGTATCTGGCCGACTACCTCACTCCGGTGGACTTGGTCGCCCCAGGCACCGATCTCCGCGTGGCCTTCGTCAACGCGGGGCCCACCAAGATCTACCTGCTCGGATTCGCCGCCCTCATCCAGAACCTGCCCTGAGCCCTCTTCGGAGAGATAGATGTCTGAGAACTTTGGCACCGGTGTAAGCCGCACCCTCACTGCCGACGGCTACCAGTACGAGCTGGTGGTCTGGCAGAAGGACAAGCCGCCCCTGGACAGCGAACTCAACCTGGGCGGTCAGATCCGGCAAGAGAAGCAGGATGGGGTGCTGAAGAGTCAGATGCCCTCCGGCTGGGTCATCGACCCCTTCAACTCGGACCGGGACTTCCAGTTCGACCCGGCTTGGAGCAACTTCTTCAAGTTGGGACGTCCGGCTTCTTCGGATGAGGCCCCTGTGATGTGGGCTCAGGTCAACGGGTGGATGATCCCGGTCACGGGCAGCCAAGTCGCAGACGGCGACACCTCCAATCGCATCAACCTCTTCCAACCGCCCTCCAGCGACACCCGCTGGGACTTCGTGTTCCTGGAAGTGTGGCGAGGGCAGGTCGCTCCGAACCCCTCGACAGTCAACAAGCCCTCGGCGAGCACTCTCTACAAGTACGGCAACGTCCTCTTCGGGGGCACCAACCTCGTCGATCAGATCACCGACCCCACCATCGGCTTCCAGACCACCCAGCGGGTTCAGGTCCAGTACCGTTTGAGGGTCGTGGGTGCAGGTTCCGGTCTGGGGACCTCGATCGACTTCAGCACCTACACTGAGGGCATGGGGGACCCGAACGTCCTGGCTCAGGGGACTGCTACTTCTCCCCAGGCAGGGTTCGCCTTCACCAACATGCGCTCGGTGTTGGGAGACTCGGGGCTCTGGCGTGCGGGCGACGGGGACTACACCAACGCTCTCGGAACGGTCGACGGCTACGTCTATGCCATCCCGGTCTGTGCGATTCGGCGCAGGAACACGGCAGGCTTCGTCGCTCGGACCTCAGCGGGCAACGCCAACCAGATGGGGGGGCTGGACCGCAACCCCAACAGCGCCACGATCACCGATCCGGTGGAGGCGACCCGTACCTTCGGCACCCTCACACTGACCTCGGCGATCGACGAGACCGCGACTGGCGCTATCCAGGTCGACGGCCTCTCGGGCAGCGGCTTCGACAACACCGACCTCAACTGGGACTCGGTCTTCCTGAAGCTGGATGACGAGATCATCCGCATCGAGAGCGTTGACACTTCAGTGACTCCGGGCACCATCACCATCCGCGCCAGCGGTGGCCGGGGCCGGGGAGGCACCCAGGCTTCCCCGCACGATGCCGGCACTGGCCTGGAGTTCTACAACTTCCGCCCAGACGGTCGGTACGCCGATGAGGTGTACGCCGACGATGTCCTGGACCTTCGCCATGCCGTCTCCCCGGCTTGGGACTACCAAGCTCTCCTGGCGCACAACCTCGGCAAGCTGTTCAACAACACGCTCCGTTCCTCCTACAAGCAAGGGGCAGGGACTGACACCGAAGGGACGACCGTCCTTGAGGTTGACACCCTGTACGCCAACGGGGCGTTCAGCGTCCCCAACCAGACCGAGGCCCTGGATGGTCCGGATGGTATTCGAACGGTGTTCAGCGATGCCGCTACGGTTGAGCTGGCGACCCTGATCTTGAGCCCGGAGACGGGTTCCGGGGGGACCCCCACCGCTGTGGCGGACTTCACTGCCGGCGCAGGGAGCTGGGGGCCAGCCGCTGATTTCGACCCGAGCGGGTTCCAAAGTGACGGTGGGGGCTGGTCCAACGGCACCGTCATCGAACTCAACATCGGCGGCAGCACTCTTGATGGCGGTGCGCGCGCTACCGTTCGAGACACCTCCTCCAACAGGTGGTGCCGCTACCTGACTCCGAGGGAGTACTGGCTCACGCGGGACGAGATCGCCTCCACCTCGGGGATCGGGGTCTCGGGTGCGCAGACCTCCTTCCAGCTCCGCTTCATCCAAGAAGGCTGGGGTGACCCCGTGGGTGCGGACGAGTCCGCTACTGCCCACCCTGGACCCCTGTTCCCGCTCCCGGAGTACAACTTCGAGCGCCCGTTCCTCGTCTTGGGCGGAACGGTCCACGCGGATCTTCGAACCACGGCAGCCACAACGGTTGCGGCTGGGTCGGCCCCTTCGGGGCTGAGTCAGGTCCGGTTCACGGGGGTGGACTTCGACGCGGCTGGGGACTGGTTCCCTTCCGGAGACGTGGACTCCTTGAGCACAGACGGCATCACCAACTTGCTCTTGTACGGTTCGCGGAACCTGTTCGACATGCTCACCAGAGGCGGGCAGGACCGTTCGGGAGCCAGCTCGGAGCTCTACCTGGTCCTGACGGGGGATGGGACCAACGCTGCCAATGCTGGCGTGTTTCGGGTGGTCGGTGCCGGCACCGCAGGCTACACCACCGAGAGTGCGGCAACGGCTGATGCCCTGGTTGTCGAGCGCGTCGGAGAAGGAGTCGCGGCGTTGGTCGCGACCACAGGCTTGACTGCGGAGGTCCGCTCCCAGTACACCCACACCCAGGATGGCAACTCGGCCGGGGTCGGGGCCAGTGCAGTCATGGTTCTCACGGACCTCGAGAGCGTTGCCGGTGGTGCATCTTCTCCGTGGGATGGTCTGATCAGCACTCCTTCCACTTCCCAGGCCGTGCTCAGCACCTTGATCCAATACGGCCCCAGTCGGGGCGGCACTGCCCGCGTCGGTCGCCAGATCAACCGGGTCGCCATGGTCGGCGTGGATTCGGCGGAGTTGGTCCGGGAAGCGGTCACTGCCCTGGATCCTGACTTTGACTCTGAGGCTGGGGTGCCTGATGGGGAGACCTACTTCCCCCTGCAACCTGTTCAGCACTGGAACCTCCTGCCCTCCTTGGGCCTGGGAGCTCCACGGGCTCCCGCCTATGGCGATGGTGTCGGGCCGGGAGGGGAGGTCCTCCGAGAAGCCCCTATCCTCACTGATGCCGGCTCTAAGACCTTGGTGGTCCGCCCCTACCGGCGGGTGGACCTCACCCTGAATCGGTACCAGGCCACCGCAGGAGCCTCCAACCGCTTCTTCCCCTCGACCTACTCGGTCGGCCCTTTCCTTGGGGATGTGGATGGCGGCAACCTGTTCCCGGCAACGGCCGACTATGCCTACGCCTTCCCGTGGGAGTACATGCCCAAGTTCGGGCGTCAAGACATCCCCTACCACCAGACAGATGGTACTGCCCAGACGGTCTATCCGGGCATCAACCACATGTTCGGCGACAGCCAGACGGACTCGGACGATGTGTTCCGGGTGGTCGGTGGCGTGGACTCGGGGTCGGGGGTCGTCAGCCTCTTCGTCCAGACGGGGGCAACCTCGGGCCGGGACTACGGCGAATACTACTCCATGGGAGGCAGCTCGGCAGGCTACCAGGGCCGCATCTACGAGGACGTGACGGTCTACTCCAGCGACATCACCCAGAAGGGCTTGAAGGGGGTCCAGCTGCCCCCGTTCTTGGGCATCGCCCGTCTGTACGGAGTCTACGATCTGCGAGAGTTCGCAGGCTTGGGTGCTTGGGATTCTGACCGGGTGACCAAGAGCACTGCCTTGGGCCGTCCTGCCAACCTGCTCCGAGAAGATGTCGATCTCCAGAGCCTGTTCATCGTCAAGGGTGGGGCCAGTGATGTCACCGGCAATGAGGACGATCACACCTATGTGATCCCTCAAGACATCATCGATGTCCGCAGGTCGGGTCAGTACGTCGCCGGGGAGACCTTCGACGACGTGGAGTTTGTCGTTGAGTGCGTGGTGTTCGGATTCGCTCGCGGGTTCATCAACAAGAACAACTTCGTCCTGGCCCGCAATGACCTGCCTGATGGTGGCAGCGGCACGGGCGTGACTGCTCTGGCTACGCAGGTCTCTTGCATCCTCCCCCTCCCCCTGCCGTTCAACGAGCAGCTGTATGTGACCTACGACCGGGTCGTGTACCAGGGTGACCCCTACATGACGCGAGACGGCACTACCAAGACCACCAGCGACTACGAGACGCGCCTGGGTCAGATCCCCTCCAGCGGGTCAGCTCAACTGGCAACCCCCATCCAGCAGTTCGACTCCACCAGCAACTATGCGCAGGTCCCTGAGATCCCCAATGCCCGTACCCTGGAGGTCCTTGCCAGCATGGACTTCTACACTACTCTGGGCACCGGCAAGATCGGCGGAAAGGTGTTCCCGGGCACCCTGACAGACATCGGGCACATCACAAATGCGGGATCAGCTCCCAGCCGTGTTCCAGCGGCCACCACGGACCCTGTCTGGCAAACGGAAGGCCGCACCTTCACCCAGCCGCTGCCGGACTCTGTATCTCAGGGTTGGGCTGAGATTCGAGTCCTCCAAGATTCGGTGACTTCCGCAGGGGAGTCGGTGCTGGTCGAACGTGGGACCGCGACGGCAACCCTCGTCAGCAACACCGATTTCTCGGGAGGTTCCGCTTCTGCTGTTGCCTCTTCGCTGGCAGCGGCGATCAACGCCTCCGTGATCGCCGTCAACCAGGGCCGAGTGCGGGCGGTGTGGCCAGGAGACAACTCGGTCCGAGTGTACTCGCTCCTGCCCGGGGGGGAAGGGGCTCTCACGAAGGTTCGGCTCACTCCCGCTGCGGGCAGTCGGGCAGTCGCCGGGTTCAGCATCACTCCCCGCGCTGGCCAGAGCCTCCTGAATGCCATCACGGATGCGGCTCTGGTCACGGAAGCCCCGGTCCCGAAGATGAACGGCAGTCTCAACTCGGATGCTCAGACGGCCTTGCGCCTCACGGGCCTCACCGAGAGGCTCCCGCTGGGCATCTTGCTCCAGGACTCCGACTTCATCGGCGAGGATGCCCTCCGCAACGGGGCCAGCCTCCTCCAGGTCTGGAACTCTGGAGGCAGCGGCTCTGGTCGGGAAGTCTCCCCGTTGAGCGGCACTCTGGAGTATGGGCGCATTCAGGCTTCGACTGAGATCGGCATGGCCGATGGTTCTATCCTCCAGTACACCCCCTACACGCTCTCGACCCCCAGCGGCGTGAGGAGCTTCCGCCTCTACCGGGGCGGAGGTAGCGCCTACGACCTGCTGCCTACTCCGTCAGGGGGCCCGCTGGATTGGACTGCTGGAGGGTTTGACGAGGGGTCGGAGCCGGTCCTGAAGGGGGCCGTGTTGGCCGGACGAGCCTTCCTGGTGCGGAACTTCCCCGAGACGGCCTATTCCGGCAACGTGCAGCGCACCTACGGGGACGAGGTTCAGATGGTCATCATCACTCAAGGTGTTGTGGGTCACGGCCCGCAGTGCGGCGAGGGGTGTGCCCTGGACGGGCAGATCTCCCCGACTGGACACGGGGAGGGCTTCGCGGCTTCGGATCGCTACAGGCTGGAGGGCAAGCCCCTCTTCCCGCAGCGCAGTCGGGAGGGGTCAAGCCCGGATGTGACCCTGGCCCCGTATGATCCGACGGCCGATGAGTCCGACCCGGATCCGTGCGCCTGATCAGCCCTGGGACCCTTCCTTGACGACGGCCCGGTGACACTGCCGGACGTTCGTTCTCAGCAGGGCGCTGATTGCCATAAGCCGCTCGGTCTGGGTCAGACCCTCGACCGAGTTGCATGCCGTGTTGAAGGCGCGGGTGATGCCGAGCACCTCGGCCAGCCCTTCTCCGTCGACGACAGGGCCGTTCTTCGCGGTCTCTTCTTGCAGGAAGGCCCGGAAGAAGTTGCCGAAGTTGTAGAGGGACGACCCTGCCTCGGAGTCGTGGAACGCATCGAGAACCGCGTCCACTCGCTGCCCGCTCGAGACCTCTTCGGAGGTCCGCTCGGGCAAGCCTCCAAGCTGGCCTGTGAAGCTGCTTCCGTACAGCATTAAAATTTCAGCCCGCTCAGGACCCCGGCGATGACGTCCGGATCTTCGATCCCAGCATTCTTCAGGTCCGACTGAACCAGAGCGCAGACGGCGTCGATCCGCTGCTGTGCCGGGTCCTCGGGTGCGGGTCCGGTGTTGAAGGTCCAGCTGGTTGTGGGTCGTTGCATATTAGGGGCTCCCTTCTTGGCGTAGCCCCTAATACGGCGTAGCCCAAGCCGTCAGCGGCCGACCATTCCACCACCGAAGTGCACTCTCAAGCGGGCTGGGGAGCGCCCTTCGTTCGGCGCGCATCTTCTTGGAGGGCATCGAAGAGGTCTTGCGTATCCGAGGAGTTCTGGAAGACCTTGGTTTCACCCTTCTCACCCTTGACGCGTTCGCCCAGCACGGCCTGGATCAGGGCCATCTTCTTCTTGACCACTGCCTGGACATGTTCGTCGATGGTATCCAGGCAGACCAGGTGGATCGCATACACCCGGTCGTGCTCGGACCCGATCCGGATCATCCGCCCCAGGATCTGGATGTAGTCGCCAGCCGACCAGGGAGTGTCGAAGAAGATCAGCGCCTTCGCTGCCTGGAGGTTGATCGCATCCCCGCCTGCCATGGTGATGAAGATGACGTTGGTGGGGTCTTTGGGGTTCTGGAAGCTGAGCATCGCGTTCTTGCGTTGCTTCGAAGACTCCCCGCCCGTAACAGCCACGCAAGTGAGTCCCTTCTTCTCCAGGTGGGCTTTGGCGATGCCGACCATCTTGCTGAACCGGGTGAAGATGATCACCTTCTCGCCTTCGAACTCTCCGTCGGTCAGCATCTCGGTCAGGGCATCGAGCTTGGTGGACCTGTAGTCCGGATACTCGATTAGCCCCGGATGGTTGACGATCTCCTGGCAGTAGATCAGGGAGGTGAGCTGGGTGGTTTCGGTGAAGTCGCGGAGCTCTCCGTCCCCGTGCTCCATGAGCCCCGTCAGGGCTTCTTGGTACTTCTCTTTCTGCCAGGAGGTGAGGCCGATCTTCACGTCCCTGGAGGTCAGCATCGGGAGGTCGTCCGCCACGGCGTGCTTGGGGCGTCCGAGGTAGTACATCTCGATCTGTTGGCGGAACATCTCGATGTGACGTTTGTGGTAGCCGACGATGGTCGGCACTCGCCGGTTCCTGCCCACCCGCTTCATCTCGATGAGCGAGTAGCTCTGCATGAAGGTGGCTTCGTTCATGTTGAACAGCCCCGGCACCGTCACCCGGTAGATGCCGTAGCCCTCCATGAGGTTGTTCTTGATGAGCGTAGCAGTCAGTGACCAGCACCGATCTGCTTGGGCTGAGGAGTGCTTGCAGACCTTGTGGATGCGGGTCTTGGGGTTCTTGAACACGGTGGCTTCATCGAAGATGATGATGTAGTCTTCCCATCCCATCGTCTCGCTGAAGTCGTTGGCCCAAGCCCCATAGCTGTAGATGATGACCACCGGCCCGTCGTGGTCCAGCCACTCTTGGCGCGCCTTTTGACGCTTCTTGGGGGAACCCAATGCCATCAAGACCTTCACGCCCTGCGTGAAGGCTCCGAACCCCTCGATTTCCCACCCCGGAGTCATCGAAGATTTCTTGGTGACGACGATGGCTTTCTTGGTGGGCTGCTTTGCCCAGACCTGACACAAGGCCCCAATCGTCTCGATAGTCTTGCCCAATCCGGTGTCGTCACCCACCACGAACCGCTTCATGGCCAGGAGGTTGACGACCATCTGGGCTTGGTAGCTGCGTAAGCTAAGGGGTCGCTCTTCCCCGCTGCGGTGGGTGTAGGTCTTGCGGAAGTAAGGGGTCTCAGGAAGCTGGATGTCTTCCTTTTCCCTGACGAGGCGCAGCTTCGCCAACAGGTCCATGCGGGCTCCGGTGTTGTGTAGACTAATTACCGTCGCGCGCTGATCAAGCCGAAATCCACTCCAAGAACTTAGGAAGCACCTGAAGCATTTGAGGGCTGACTTCCAAGGTGTTCATCCGGAGCCCTCGCTCCAGGTCCCCCTGGAAGATCCCCACGGCTTCCTCGCGGGTGCAGGACCCATAGCGGTCTTCGCACAGGGGCAGGAGCTTCTGGCCCATGGTGCGACTCACCCGCTCATAGCTCTGCCACATGGGCGCGGCCACTTGCTTCTGGAAGGTATCCGCCAGCTGCTCCATCGCCTGTAGGGTCTGCTCTTCACTGTAGAGCTCCCCATTGGGGGTGGAATGCACGCGGGGGGCCAGTCCTGACGCCGCCTTCATGAGCTGGAGCATCTCTCGCTGCTTCCCCTTGAGCCTCACCGGCCATAGCCTCCCCGGCTGGAAGAGCATGAAGCGGAGCCAGTCGGAGGTGACCACCTGGCGAGGGAAGAACCACCCCCGCCCCTTGGTGCTCTGCACGATGACCTGCGGATACTTCTGGAGGTCCTTCTTCCAGGCAGCCTCCAATAGCTTCACACCTTCCTGGACCTCCTCGAAGATACAGTCCCCGTAGATCGCACAGGCCAATGCGTGCTCGGAATGGTCCATGTCAGTCTCCGAATAGCAGAATCAACTTCCCTGACTCAGTGTGGGTGATTGCGTATCCAGCGGGAGTCTGTGTCGCCACCACTCCTCCGCTCGTGTACGCTTGGACCAGTGCGCCCGGAGGAACGCTCAGGAAGAATTGCCGTTTCTTGGCGGGGCGGTTTTCTTTAGAGCGGGCGAGGGCTCCTTGCAAAGAGCGTAGCGCGGGAAGGCATTCGACCATGGTCTTGCCGAGGAGGCCCATCGCCTTCAAGGAGGTGGCCGTGCGGGGTCCGATGACTCCATCTATCGGACCGCAGGGGAACCCCACCAGCGTCAAGAGCGCTTGGACTTCTCGCTCCACTGGCCGGTCGCCTTCCCAGGTTCCTACCTCCAGTTGGGCGGCGCAGCAGGCACTGGACCAAGCATGTTCGCCTTCCCCGTTGCCGTGGAGGAACTCCAAAATCTGCTTCCATTTCCCAAAGTAGTGGAAGCAGGTCGCACCAGGCCCTGTCGTGGGGTAGCGGTTCCAGGGCATGAAGCCCAAGGGCACCGCCTTGGCCCACAGCAGGTTCAGGGCCTCTTGCTTGTTGAGGTGTTCCGACACCACTTGGAGGTAGACTTCTCTTCCGGTGGGTCGCATGCTCCGGTCGGGGGCTTGGTCTGTTGGCCCCGGCCAGTCCTCGGTGTGCGCCCAGGAGGACTCTTCCCTGCGGACCCCCTTGTATACCAGTCGCACCCCGCCCACCTGATGTAAGGCTTGTTCGAGTTTGCGCATGGCTTCGGCAGTGTCGGGGGTGACGACGCTTCTACGGTAAGCGACCAGGGGCATCCTATCCTCCGTGTACGGAAGATTACCCCCCAGGAGGGTACGGTTAGGCATGAAACCTGAACGACTGCAGCTCCTCCGCCTTCTCTTGAAGAATGCCGGAGACTCAGTAGCTGCTGACCCTCCTGGGGATGGCCTGGGAGTGTTCATCCTCAACGACATCACCAAAGAGTGCGGGGACCTGCTACTGCGCCTCCCCGATCTCACTGCTGAGCTGTTGGCGGAGCGCGATGCTTTGGCTGCCCAGCTCGAAGAACTGAAGGAGAATCCCTGATGGGAGTAAGGATCATTGGCGTCTGCGGACGAAAGCGCCACGGCAAAGACACGGTCGGCGGCTTCCTCCGAGACGAGGCCAACTTCACCCAACTCGCCTTCGCAGACCCGATCAAGCGGATTGCCATGGACCTATACGGGTTCAGCTACGCGCAGTGTTTCGGTACTACTGCGGACAAAGAGACCGTGGACCCTCGTTACGGGTTCAGCCCTCGGCACGCCATGCAGCAGATCGGCACCGAGATGTTCCGCAGGCTCTACGAGCCGACGTGGGTAGATTACGCCAAGACCACCATCGATCGCGCGCTCGCCGGGCAGAATCCGCTGATTCACTCTCATCAGGCCAAGGCGTTCTTGCCTACATCCTTGGTGGCGCGGGACCCGAGTCGGTGGGTCCTCACAGACGTGCGCTACCCCAACGAGGCGGAGGCGATCCGTAGGTGGGGGGGCACGGTGTGGAAGGTGGTCCGCCCCTCCCTCCTGGAGGGCCTGGACGACACCCACACCAGCGAGACTTCGGTGGACTTGATAGAACCCGATCACCTGATCGTCAACGACGGCACCCTGGAGGACCTCCGGGCCAAGGTGCTGGAGGTCTTGGCCTTGCCCGAGTTGTAGTTCCGGTAGTCCTGACTGACCTCAATCACGGAGTGCGGTCCTATGGCGCGAGACTACATCGAGACGTTCCAGAAGGCGTTTGAGAACCTGGGGGAGGGGGAGGCGTTCACTGTTGCAGGCTGGGAGGCCCTCTTCCATTCCTGCGTTCCGGACACTCTCTACGCTTACAAGGCGGGGGAGGGTCAGCCCGCAGCCTTCCAGGACATGGCGACCTCTGTATGCCCCGGCCTGGCAGTCGGGGTCATCGGCTTCCACACATCCAAGAGCACGCCCATGCCGGTCATTCGCATCGCCCTCGACGGGGGGTGGGCAGTGTACATGCGGAACAACCTGCACGACATCGCGGTGGCCTTCGCCAACGAAAACGATGAGACCTACGGCAAGCAGACTCCGCTGCCCGATGCCGTCCAGGCAGCACTCCTGGCCCAGTCCCCGGTGGCCCCAGCGGAAGAGTACCTCGCGGTCGAGGGCAAGAAGCGTGGGTATCGCTACAAGGAGTGGACCGACGAGGAGATGGCTGATCCCCGCATCCTCCGGGTCCAGCGTTCAAACGGGACCTGGTCCGAGGTGACCGGAGCTGCCAAGGACCGGTGGATCGCCCGCCACCGGTCCACCGAGTGGACCCACCGGGACTGGGGCTCTACCCACTGGATCGCCAGCAGGGACGGCGAGACCCCCCAGAACCTGGAGAGCCCCTACTCCTTCGACAGCGACACCCGCTTCTTCTTCCAGGTCACCCACGGCTACACTGAGGGCATCGACAAGTATGCACCCGCTCGGGCTTCGGACTACTGGGTCCCGGGGAAGTCTGCGGGCTACGTCACGGCCTTCAACCCCCAAGCAGCAAAAGACCTGCTGGCTGCGATCGCTCTCCGCCTCGGGTAAATTTAAGCGGGGAGGAGCTGAATCTTCCCCCGAAGAGGGGAGTGATGGCGACTCTTGGTTCCCAGCGGGAACAAACCCAGCTTCTGGTGCTCTGGGCGCTGATGCACCAGAACTGGCACTCAGCCAGGGCGGTCGAGCCTGGGGCGAAGGCTTACGCAGTCCGGTTCTCCGACCCGATGAGCCCGGTGTTCGCCTTGCTGGAGTACTCCACCGGAGAAGTACGGCTTCAAGTCAGTTTCGACCAGGGGAAGTTCTGGGAGGATGTGACGAAGGACCCCTACAAGCTGGGTTGGCTCTGGGCTGGTCTGCGGGAATCCGGACGCCTCCCTCCCCCAAAGAGAGAAGAGCGTGCATGATGACATCGTGAAAGTAAGCCGAAGCTGCGCCCGCAACTACAATCGGGAATACCCAGGAGGCGACGAAGCTGACATCTTTGCGAACTATGCGGGCTCCACGGAAATCTCCCAAGATCAGGCTCGCTTCCTCCTCGGTCCTGACGTAGGACAGGCTAAGAACCCCACCGCCACCTTCCACCTCCACTCAGACTGCACGGGAGTGTTCGTCTCGGCGGTAGACAAGCGGGAGGAGACGCGCCGAGTTTTGGTAACCTTCCTTCGGATTCACCAAGAGAAGAAGCGCATTGCGGCTTTCCACAACTTCCTCGGCAAGGCTCCTCAGAAGAGGAGTTCGTTCCCGAGGGGCCGACGTCAGGTCCGGATCCTGGACAACCTGGGGTACTCCCCCGAGGAGCTGCGCCAGTGGGCCGAAGACCCGGCGCGTCAGGTCAAGCCCGAGGGTGAGACCTACAATCGGGTGCTGCCTGTGACGCTGCGCCCCCACATGGCCTTCCGTGCCCGGCGCGGTGAAGAATTCCTGGTGTTCCGGGGGGCGGATGAGGTGTACCTCATCCCCCGCGACCAGTGCGCAGAGCCCAAGAAGCTGGATCCGTTCTACTCCGACGATCGCTACTTCCCTGGGGAAGGTGGCCTCTTGACTTGGAGGACGCAGGGGAGCATTCAAGACAGCACGGGCCAAGACCTCCGCCCGGATCAGGTGAATCTGACCAAAGACTTCTGTCGAGCCCTCCAAAATTATGGCCCCCTCCGCCTGGGAGGCAAGACCAAGGCGCAGGTCGCTGACTACGTGGCCTACAATTTGCTCCGGCATCCGCCGCACGTCTTCCTCAAGGGGGACCAGTACTACGGGCTGGTGGAGCTCTACTTTGAGGGGGATAGCCATCCCTTCCCCGCCTATTTCGCGATGCGCGAAGGCAAATGGGTAGTGAGCGTGGACCCGTTCCCCGAGGCTGTGCCCTACAAGCCGAGCCCCGAAGAAGAGATGTACCGGGACTACTTGCTCAAGAAGGGGTGGACCGTTCAGCCTCCTGGAGTCCGCCAAGAAGGTGCAGCCTCGGGTAAGGGTTCTTGAGGTGTAAGAGATGAGTGCCCCTGACCCCAACTGTAAACTCTGCGTCGGCACTGGCATGGTAGAGGTGGAGCTGAAGGACCCTCACCCTCCCCGCTTTGAGCGGTGCCGGTGCGCGCTACACGGCGATGTTCGCCAGAACTGTGAGCGCGCCTTGAGGGGGCTGTGGTTGGAGCCCCCCGTCAAGGCCAGCCCCTTCTTAGACATGGAGGGCAACTCCCTCTGGGTCACTGCCGACCCTACCTTCCTGTCCCACTTGCGCCATGTTGTGATCCGGATGCCGACCACGTGGCGGTGTAAGGTGGTCACGGATGCCGACCTGACCACCTCTTGGCTGGCTTCCATTGCCATCCAAGGCCAAGAGATCTTCGATGCGGACGCGCGGAAGGCTTCGACCCGCTATCTGACGCTGGTCGATCTTGCGCTCCCGCCTGACCTCCTGATCATCCGCATGGGGGTCAAGGTCACCCGAAACCAAGCGGCACCGGAGACGTTGGCGGAGGCTTTGCGTCTGAGAGAGCATGAGGGCAAGCCGACTTGGGTCTGGGACCAACCGACCCACCCGTTGAACTCCGGTCACTTGTTCTGGAGCGATCAGGTCGGAGTCACCCTTCGGCACTGGAAGCGCATGGGCATGAAGGAGCTGGGCGGCGGGCGGACGACTGCCCGCTCGGGGAAGTCTGCTCCGCAACGCCCCAACAAACCCATCCGAAAGAGCTTGCGAGGCTGAGCAATGAAAGCGCTTTTGCGTTCTACCTTCCGCGCCGACGCGGGGGATGATCCAGAGCTGTTCCTCCGAAACGCTGTGGCCCTGCGGGAAAGCAACGTCGAGTTTGAGGTCGGCGAGGATTCGGTGATCTGGACCTGGGTCCAAGACTTCTTCAGCCAGTACCACCACGTTCCCAGTGCCCAGACCCTCCGAGAGCACTTCACCCAAGTCCAGCAGCTGGAGGTGGTGGACCGCCTTGATGTCATCGAGGCAGAGAAGCCTCGCATCCAGGGCGACTTCCTCAAACTTCTCGAGACGCAACAGGAGAACCGCCGCCAGTACCGGACGAGTGAGATCCTCCGGGACGCTGCGACGATCGCCACTTCAGGCATCACCTTGAAGGAGGGTCGGAAGGAGATTCACCTTCGAGGACCCATCGATGCGATCCGTTACGTCGTGGATCAAGCCGGGGAAATCATCACCCCGACTGGGGTGAGTCGTCTCAGCGGCACTGCCAACTCGGACGGTGAGGACGTCAAGCGAGAGTACGAGCGAGTGGAGTCTGACCCGCTCGCAGGCATCGGACAGCTGACGGGCATCGAGCAGATGGACCTTGCTCTCAAGGGGGCCAAGCGCAAAGAGCTCTGGACGCATGCTGCTTTCACGGGTGGACTGAAGTCCACCCTGTCGATCAACTGGCACTACAACCAGTCGGTGTTCTACAGGCACTCCAGCATCTTGTTCAGTTTGGAGATGCCTTACGAGCAGGTGCGTCGGATTCTGTATGCGATCCATTCCAGCCACCACAAGTTTCGGAAGGTTCGGAAGAAGCTCAAGCTCGGCAAGTCTTTGGACTACGAGAAGATCCGGGATGGCGAGCTGGGGGAGTTGGAGAAGAAGTTCTACTTTGACTATGTCATCCCGGACTTCAACGACCCTGCCAACAAGTACGGCAAGCTCCACATCGAAGTTTCCGACCCCGACAAGTCGGACTTCAACGTCAACGACCTCCGCTCCAAGGCCGAGCTGCTCTACCAAAAGGATCCCGCCGTCCGCATGATCACGGTGGACCACGCCGGTCTGATGCAGAGCCGCAACCGGCACAACTCCACCACCGAGCGGCTCAACGAGGTCCTCCGGGACCTGAAGCGGCTGGCGATGAACTTCAACAGGGGCATGGGCATCGCTGTTGTCGCCTTGTTTCAGATCAGTCGCGAGGGGTTCAAGGCAGCGGAGAAGAACGGGGGGACCTACAACTTGACCCACCTCAGCTACGCCAACGAGGCCGAGCGTTCCTCCGACGTTGTCACGGCATCCTTCGTCGACACGGAGCTGCGCGAGAGCAACCTCGTCAAGTATATGTGCCTGAAGACCCGCGACTCGGCCCCTTTTAAGGAGTTCGTGGCGGGGGTCTTGTGGCCCTGTCGAAGGATCTTCACCCAGAAGGACTTGGAGGTCGCTAAGGCACGGGCGATCGGTGCGGAGATCGACCTCAGCCTGGACGGTTGACGGCTTGTGGGCCTCAGCTTCCCCCACGACCCGGAGGTCCTCCGCCCTACGAGAAGGGGCGGAGGACCCTCCCAGCGGGTCCGAAATAGCGCACGCTTGACCGTGCCGTAAGCCGGACTGCCCGTCGCGGGCAGGAGGCTACAAAATGGCTCGTCGTCGGATTATTGAGATGTCTTGGGGCTGCGACTCTTGCGGCTCCAAGTCAATTAAGGGTCGGCACAAGATCTGCCCGAACTGCGGGAATCCCCGTGAGGGTGCTGAGCTGAAGGGTGCTCGCATCGACCGGGACAACACTGTGACCGACCCGAAGTTGCTCGAAAAGGCCCGTGCGGGTGCAGACTGGCACTGCGAGGGATGCAGTGCTGGCAACCGGGGTGACGCGGACGCTTGCAAGCAGTGCGGCCTCCCCCGAGGGGGGCACAACAAGGCGACCGGAGGTCTGCCCAAGTTCAGCGGTCGCCCAGAGCCCCGCCCCCAACCGGCACCCACTCCGACCTTGCGGCAAGCCGCACCGCGGCCTCGCTTCACCCCCCAAACCCCTGCCGCAACCCCGTCGCCTCGAACCCCGCAGCGATCGTCGACGTCTTCTGCGGGCAACGGCGGAACTCGGGGAGGGATGGCTGCCGTCTTTGCGGGCGGTGGGGGCCTGACTGCCCTGTACATCCTCCTGGGGGCAGTGGCGGTCTGCTTCCTCGTCTGGTTCCTCTGGTACGGGTCCCAGTCGGAGTGGCAGCCTGCCAAGGTGAGCAGCCTCTCTTGGAGCCGCACCATCACCACTGAGGTGTGGACCGACACGACCGTGGCTGAGTGGCGCAGCGACGCCAGCGAGCGACGGGAGATTCGCCCAGTCAACGGTAGCGGGGAACGGGCAGGGATGGACATGGTCCGTTGCTGGGAAGACTCCCGCAAGACCACCCGCGTTCAGTGCGGGACGGAGGAGGAGTGCGAGCCCATCTACCGCCGCTACACCGAGGAAGAGTGTAAGGTCAACGACCTCGGCAACGGGTTCGCTGAGGAGGTCTGCGTGGACGTCCCGAAGAAGGAGAAGGTCGGCGAGGATTGCAAAGACGTCCCCAAGTACTGCGAGGAGCCGGTGGTGGAAGACAAGTGCGAGTATCGCACCCAGCGCTGGGCCAGCGGCCGTACCGTCCGCGCTTCGGGCAACGACCACAACGTCTACTGGCCCGACTTCACTCTCCGTGCCCTGGAGCGGTCCTCCCGGTCCAGCTCCTACCGGGTGAGCATGGCCTACGGTTCCGGTAAGTCGTACGCGCACCTCACAAGTCAAGGGGAGTTCCAGACATGGAGTGCGGGCGACCGAGCGGAAGTGGACGTGACCCGGTGGTTCGGGGTGAAGGGCGTGCGGAGACCGACCCCGTAGCTTGGACCGACCTTCCCGGAGAGCTCCGAGAGGGGCTCTTCGCCCTGTACGCGGAGTCGTTCGGGTCTATGGGAGACCGCATCGTCAACCAAGACCTGTTCGACCAGGCGGAGGAGCTTCGAATCTCTCTGGGGGCCTCCGAGTCGAGGGTCTTCCACTCGTTCTTGAGCTCTGATTCGGAGCGGTTCCACCGCTACTGGAAGACGTTGCCCTCGTGGTTCACCCCGGAGGAAGGGGTGCTGCTTGCCCAGAGTTGGCTCCTTGAATTCTTCCGGGTCAGCGCCCCTGCAGTGTACGCTACGGGGGAAGGCTCCATCGTCAAGCGCTTGAGGGGTCATGGGGTGGTCCTTCCTCCGCGCCGACCGCTCAAGGATGAGGTGGAGTTTTTCGCCTGGCAACACCTGCTGACCGGCTATCGTAGGAGGCAGGGACCCAAGCAAGCCGCCAGCCACCTCAAGGGGGCGCTTCGCTACCTGGACCGAGAAGAACCTCTGACCCTCCGGGACGCTCAAGAGGCAGTGACCCGAATCTGCGAGGCCCGCCGTCAGTTGGGCGACCACTCGGGGTTGCTGGATGCCTTCTTGGTGCTGGCGAGGCTGGAGATGCTGGGGGTAGAGCGTGCGTAGGAGGCACAGCTTGCCGATCAAGCCCTACCGCAAAGTCGATTGGTCCCCCTGCGAAAGCTGCCCCGCGAAAGAGCAGTGTCCAGCTACGCGCTGGAACCTCCCCCGCGAGATGTACCTTGACCTTCCGGAGGTCCTGAATCTTTCCGAAGAAGACCGCTCCCCGGCGCTCAGTGAGGTCTTCGATTGCTTGTCTTGCTGTCGGAGGGTCCTGAGCTGGGGCAAGAAGTCTTGCCCTGCCCCCCAGGATTGTCCCCGGTTCGCCCGCCAGGAGACAACGGATTGCGGCGGTTGCCTCAGTCGCCACCAGGACCTGATCGCGGATCACCCTCTGGGGAGGGTTCAGCGGTTGGCCCTCATGAGCCGCATCGCCAGCATGAGTCCCGTGGTGGCTGGCCTCATGGCCCCGAAGGAGGAGGAGGTTCGAGTCTACACGGGCGAGGAAATCAAGGAGCTGTACCTTGACTCCCAGGAGAACTACACCGACGAGCAAGGAGACCTGGCCAAGGTGTTCTACGCCATCGCCGGAGAGCTCTTGAACCACCCGCATGCGAGCATTTTTTGGGGGAAGCTCAAAGACGAGCAGCATGAGCAGATCCTCTCGGTAATCGCTGAGCACTGCTTGGGGGTGGCTTGGGCGGGAGGGCCTCCGGAGGCCCTGGCGCAGAACCTGTTTCTCGTCTTGGCTCAGTCTCGGCCGTTGAGGGATGCCTTCCGCACCATGAGCCCCGGCTACCGTAAACTGCTCAAGCGGGGCTGGGCCAAGGAGGTCCGCCTCTTGGAGGATCAGTGCCCCGAAGCGGTCGAACAGACGGATTGAGGGAACTCTTCACCCAGCTCAAGGAGCCCGGCGACCTCCACAAGCCTGAAGTGCGGCAGTCGCTGGAGCTGGTCCAGTCTATCTGGCACCATCCGGGGGATGCTGTGTGTGAGCTTGGCTATCAGGGCAAGATTCGATACGCCTGGGCCATTGCCTATCAGTTCTGGGGCCTGGAAGAGATGAGGATGCTCACCGCCCATTGGTGCCTCCGCTTCTTGCGGAGGCATGCCCAGCTGGTAGCTTCTTGCGTCGCCCCCGACCTCCGAGCCTCTGTCTTAGGGGACATCGATTTGATCCCGTCGCTTGTCTCGGGGCCCGTTGAGATGGGGCCCCGAGGGCTGTCCCACTGCAGCGCCCTCCTGGGCGGTGCGAATGCGTTGGTGTGGAACGTCAAGCGCGGGAGCGGCGACTACGGCCCAGAGTATCTCTTGCGTGCCTGTGACACCTTTGACAGGGGCATGGTCCTGGGGAGGGTCTTCGCCTATGGGGAATCTCATGGGTCCTATGGGGGCCCCGATGCTTGGGACTTCTACCAGATGCTTCAGTGGTGCGGACCTCAACCGCCCTCTCAGGTAAGTTTCGACGGCATCCGAACCCTCGGGGAGATTTATGGATCCCGTCGACGCTGAACTCAGCGACCACTTCTGCACCAAGGCCGAAGAGATCGGCCTTGAGCAATGCCCTCCGCATGCCTTCTTCGGCTCGGTAGACGGCCCCATTGCGGGGGCGGTCACTTGGTCCGGCACTGGGATTTGCCTCAACCGTGCCCTGTATGATGCTCCCCCTGCACTGGAGGAGTTCGTCATCGCCCACGAGCTCGGCCACTGGGTCCTGCTGCCCCGTCAGCAAGGTGGGCTGATCGGATTGCTGAGCCTGTTGGTGGTCCTGGTCGTCTGGAAGACCTGGAATGTCGTCTCATGGCGGGGGTCCTTGGCTGCCATAGTGGGTCAGGTCGCCCTGTACGTCTTGCTCTTTCTTGGGTTTTCGGTCTGGGCAGAGTACTCTGCGGATCAGTTCGCCCTGCGGTACGCCGACCCGCCTTATGTGCTCCGGAAATATGGCAGCCGGGCAGCAGAGACGCTCGGAGTCCGGACCTCGCGACTCGGCCCCTCAGAGGTACAGGCGCAGTATGAGGAGCAAGAGCGGCAGTGTAAGGCTTCCCTCAAGTGAGCAGGCTCCGAAGAGCGGCGGATCGGATCCGAGAAGATGTCTCCCTGGCCCAGGTCCTCCACGACTACGGCTACTCCATCTATCCGGAGTACGGGGAGCGGGGGCAGCAGTTTAGCTGCGACCTTCATGGGGATGGTTCGGACAACACGCCCTCCGCCCGATACTATCCAGAGTCCGAGCAGTTCTTCTGCTTTGCTTGCGGCCAGAGCCGGGATGCCATTGCCCTGGTCCGGGAGAAAGAGGGCCTGAGCTTCTGGCAAGCCGTCAAGAGGCTTGAGAAGTCCTACGGGCTCCAACCTCTGCCGTGGGAGCCTGAAGAGGAAGAGCAGACTGCCCGGTCGGTGGTTGCTGAGGCCCTTGATGCGTCCATCACTGCCGAACAGATGATTGTGCGAACAGAACGGCTGCTCTCACTCACCACCCAGGAGCGCAGCTTGCCGCCAACTTCCTGCGCAAAGTTGTGGGAAGCCTACGATAAAACCCGGCTTTCATACGAGGCCGGAGGGCAGCAGGCCCCGGTGCGGGTAATAATGCACAAGATCATCCACACGACCAAAGAAGCCTTGCGCAAGACCCGGAGCCCTGATGGACCTGTTCGCCCAGTTTGAGGAGCTGAATAAGCCTACCGTACACCCCAAGCCTTGGATGGAGAAGTGCACGTTTCTCCTTGCCTCGCAGGATAGCCTCGCGGAGCTGGAGGCGGAGATTCTTGCGGCAGGGAAGGCTGCCCTGGACCTGGAGACGACCGGGCTCGACCAGCGCGCCTTCGACGCGGATGACGGCAAGTATGTCACCCGCGACAAGATTGTCGGCATGTGCTTCGCGACCACCCCTGACCGGGGCTGGTACGTCCCAATGCGGCACCGGGAGCAGGGTGCCGACGCGAACGTGCCTCCGCGTTTGGTGGTGGCCATGGTCAAGCGCCTTCGCGAGAAGGGCGTCAAGTTCTACTTCCACAACGCCAAGTTCGACATCAAGTTCTTGAAGTACGAGCCCGCAGGATCTACCGGGGATTGGGACGATCCCAACACCTGGGAAGACAACCTCATCCTCACCTACCTCAAGGACTCCCGCGACAAGACCAAGGGACTCAAGGCGCAGTCGAAGCGGCTGTTGGATCGTGAGATGATTGAGCTGAAAGAGCTGTTCATCATCGACAAGGGCAAGAAGAAAGAGTACAACTTCAGTAAGCTGGATCCTCGCTGGACCCCGACGCTCTGGTACGCAGCGTCCGACGCGATGTGTACCTTCGCCTTGACCGAAATCAACCTGCCGTTGGTGGTTGAGAAGGATTCCTTCGGCAACTCCCAGAAGACCGTGTACCTCATCGAGAAGGTCTGCGCCCTGGGAACGCTCTACATGGAGCAGTGCCGCATCTATGTAGACCGCGAGCGGCTGGTGGAGCTGCTTCAAAAGGGCCAGAAGGAGTGGTGGGACTGTCTGGTTGAGGTGTACGATGCGGTGGAAGAGGTCCTGGACCGGGACGCTCGCCCCAACTGGTTCCGGGAGATGGAGCGCACCTTCGACCCCGACCTCGTCAGCCCCGACTACATGGAGTTCCGGGCGCAGTGTATGCGGCGAGTCCCGAAGGACTCCGCGATGACCACCCAAAAGTCGGTCGTCAAGCTCCGCAAAGACGGGGAGGAACTTTCGGCTAAGATAGAGCTTGAGTCGGTCAACTTCCCCGGCTGCTACGACGTGACCATCCCCTCAGAGCTGGGCAAGCTGTTCCGGGAGTTGGGGGTGCCCAACCTCATCGCAACCGCCGCTTCGGGGCAGGTCAAGACATCGAAGGATGTGCTGGAAGCCGTCATCTCCGAAGCCGGGGAAGCCTATCCGTGGATGAAGAAGATCAGCCGGTTCCGTGAGGTGACCAAGGCGCTGGGCAACGTCCTGTTCAACCTCTACCGAGACACCACCCCCGAGCGCAGCCCGGACGGCTGCGTGTGGGCCAACTTCAATGGGCTGAAGGTGGAAACGGGCCGGTTCAGCACTCCTACTCCTCGAAACAAGAAGGAGTTTCACGGTCAGGTCAACTGGAACGTCCAGAGCACCAAGGCTGCTTACTACGACAAGAAGAACCCCCCGCCGGAGTGCGTCTACCGCCAGCGAGAGGTCATCGCCGCGCGCCCGGCGACGCGCATTGCCCTGGAAGGGTTCGAGGGCAAGTTCCGGTCCTATGCCGTCGACTACTCTGGCGTCGAGCTCCGGATCGTCACCAACCTGAGCGGCGAGCCCAAGTGGCTCCACGAGTTCTTCCACTGCTCGAAGTGCGACTTTCTCTTCGAGCGGGACAAGCGCCCGCCCCCGTTCTGCCCTGAGTGCGGTTCCGATAAGATTGGGGACCTTCACACGCTCACCACCATGAACATCTACGGTATCAAGCCCGAGGATGACCCGAAGTATTTCAAGATGAAGCGTCAGGACGGCAAGATCGTAAATTTTCTCCTCTGTTATGGAGGGACCGGCACCGCCGTTATGCGCAGCGTCGACAACTGCGGCAAGGAAGAAGGCTGGCGCATCAAGCATCAGTTCGACAAGACCTACAGGGTCCTTCAGCGGTGGTGGTCGCAGCAGCACGCCCTGGCCAAGAAGTGGAAGTATGTGATGACTCCGTTCGGGCGGAAGTACCCGGTGCCGGACATCGACCACGAGTTCATGAAGTTCCGATCCAAGGCGGAGCGCAACGCTGTGAACGGTCCCGTCCAGGGCGGTTCGGCCGACATTATGAAGCTGGCTATGGGCCTCTTGTATCGGGCGTTCAAGAAGAAGGGGTGGATCCTCCGCAAGAGCGGTGCGGACCTCATCTACATGGTCATCACCATCCACGATGAGCTGGTCTTCGAGATCCACGACTCTATCGCCGAGGAGGCCCTGGAGCTAATCGAACGCATCATGTGCTTCGATACCACCAAGAACCTCCCCTGGCAGGTTCCCCTGAAGGTCGACATCGAGTTCGGCGACGACTGGACCGTCCCCTACAACTACACCGAGATGAGCTACAATCAGGGCGGTGGCGACTGGACATCGGAGTTGGTCAAGGTCTTCCCGAAGGGCTACGCCAACTACCTCAGTCACGGAGGCAAGCCGGTTGAGGGGGTGGATGTAGATTCCCTCCCGGAGGACTCCGCGTCCTCCCTCCTGAAGCCCCCTCCCCCCAAGGAAGAAGAGGAAGCGGAAGAGGGGGGCCTTCCGATGGACGTCGTCGATGGCATCCACCGCTTTGTCCTCAGTAGCAACCGTCTGACTCCCGAGAACGCCGAGCGGGTCGCCCGCGCCCTGCTCCGTTGTCGAGGCAAGGGGATGGATGACCTGCGTGTGGTGGACGAGCACGGGTACGATTTGGTCGGCGAGACCTTTAAGGTCGCCGTTCAAGAGTTCAAGGCTGTTGCCATCGCCGAGGGTCTGTAGGAGGTTCCGTGCCGAAGTACCGGATGGGGAAGCTGGAGTTGCCCGAGGGGGAGCTGTCATGCGCGGTGGGGGTTCAGTGGCCCCCCATCGAGATGGTTGCCTACGGTCCTCCGGCCGGGGACATGCCTCTGGACCAAGCAGTCCAGATGGTCCGCGAGCAAGTCGACTCTGCGACATACGCGAAGATTCGCGTGTGGCAAGGGGCCTGTGGCCTCTACCTCATGAAAGAGTCCAAGTGTGGGGCCTGCCCCTATCGAGTCTTGAATGGGGCTCGGGTGGTTCCTGCCGGAGGGGAGGGGCCAGCCCCTCCCACCACCCGAGCCACCCCAGTCACTTCCAAACGACGGAGGAAGAAGTAGCGATGTCAAGAGGACCGACCCCCTCAAAGAAGAAGGCGACTGCAGACCCGAGCGAGATCCCACCCTGGGTCTTGTGGCTCCGGAACAATGAGGAGTACTTCAACGGGGCAGTCAGCATCCTGGAGATCCTCTGGCACGCTCGTGGAGGCGGCTACCTCAGCCAGTTCCTCGCGGGAGTGGGGGCCATCAAGGGCGTGACGGACTTCCTGTACCCCAAGGTTCACCCCTGGCACTTCATGACCAGCATCGGCCTCTACTACGAAGAGGTGCCTCTGGAGCTGTTCTTGTACCAGGAGTTGCACAAACGGGGAGGTTCTGAGAGCATCCCCTTTGAAGAAGGAGTTCACGCTTACATCTGGAGGGATGGGGAGGGCCACCCCTGCTTTGGCTTCCTGAGGGAAGAGAGCTCCGTCAGCTTCTTCAAGAACCCCACTCGCGGCGATGATGCCCTCCGGGATGCGTTGGAATTCCTCTGGGACCGAAGCGACCGCCTCAGCATTCGTCGCACAGGCAGCACAGGCATCACCTTGGCCCCGATGGAGCCTCTTGGCCCCTACCTCAGCCACCAGCAAGACGTGGACTACTGGGTCAACCGAGTCAAGGCGTACCCTCCAGGCCCCCGGACGCTTTTGCTCCGGGGGCCGACCGGAGTCGGCAAGAGTACCTTGGCCCAGCACATCTCTCGCGGCCTGAAGCGAGGCGACGGGCGCACCCTCAAGATCTCGGGCGACGCCCTCCACAAGTTCAGCGAAGAAGACCTGATGGGGGTCCTGAAGTGGTTCCGCCCAACGGTCTTGTTGTTGGACGACCTGGAGCTGAGCAACCCTCGGTACACGGGCCTGTTCCTCAGTGTCCTGGAGCTGCTCCGCTCCCCCGACACGCTCGTCATCGTCACGATGATGCTCAGCGGGAAGATGGCCGACCTGGAGCCAAAACCGGGCAGCTGGCACTTTGAGGGCATGCGCCCTGGGCGCATCGAAGAGACCATCACCCTCTACTTGCCGGCCGAGTCGGACCGTGCTCTCATCCTCCAGCACTACGCCCAGTCGATGAACTTCACCGGCTTCGAGGATGACCCTGAGATGTTCCGCCAAGTAGTGGGGCAGACTGAGGGCTTGAGCGGGGCCTTCTTGCGGGCTGTCGTGGAGCGTCTGATGACTCACGGCATCGGCAAGTTCGAGCAAGAGGTCAACCTGGTCCTCTACATGTCCCCGGCTCCGGATTACGATCCCCCCTCCCCCGAGGGCCGCTCGCTGGAAGGGGATCCCTTCGACAACTTGGGGGGTGGCGACGAGCCCCAGGAGCCCCAGGAGCCCGAGGTCATCCGGGTCAAGGTCCGGTCCAGCCAGCCCCCTGCACTTAGGAGAGTCTGATGAGCAACACCACCTTCCGTGCGATCCTTCGCGATGAGATCTTCGACCGTCTGGAGGTCCTGACGGGGGATCGCCATCAGGGCACCACGACGAGCCGCGCCATCGAAGCGGCAATCGACACCCTCTTGGACGAGGAGGTCGTCGCACGTGCGAGAGAGCTGAGCAAGAAATGAGCCCCTCCAAGACTTCTTCCTCCGTGAGCGTGGGGGACCGCAAGTCCCCGCTTGAAGCCAACCTGGACCTGGATGTCTCCCGAGAGGGAGCCGAGGTCGGCAAGGTTGTGGAGGTGAGTCCTGTTGCAGGAGGCGAGCTGTTGCCCCTGCGGGGCAAGGACGCCAAGATCGTCGGCGTCATCCGCCGCTATGGGGAGGTGGTTGGCTATGACTTAGAGCTGGACGGCAAGAACGTCATCGCCACCCCCAAGGATGTGTTCGTGGGGCGGTGCGTGCTGGAAGATGTCCAGATACCCACGGCTACCTCACTCAGCGTCCAGAGCGCCTTGCAGCACTGGTTGACCCCGCGCACCTATTACAAGGGACGGTTGGACGGGCTGGAGAGCTTCATGTTCGCCCTGGCGTCGGTGACCAAGAAGGCAATTTGGCGTCCCGCGAAGGGATCCTTGACCTTTGGGGGCTGGTCGGCTCAGGTCCCGACGCCGATGCTCCCCCAGGTGGTTCGGGTGGAGAGCAGGTTCTTCGTTCACGGTGAGTATTGGACCTTGACCACGGCGGTTTTCCCCGAGGATGCTTCGGGCAACTGGCGCGCCCCTTTGGGGGAGGGGCTCCAATCGGAGGGTTCCCTCATCGAAGATCACTGGGAACGGGTCTATGTTTGGTCCAGGGGCGAGGGCGATCGCTCCCCCTGGCGTGAGGCTTATCGAGAGCAGAAGGTGCGTTGGGAAAACACCAAGAAGCTATTGCGTCCAGCCTTCAAGAAGGTGTTGGCAGAGGTCTGCGCAGCTGTCGCCGAAGAGACAGGCAACCTGCCCTCATTCCCCCCAGGGAGCTATTCCATTGCCTTCAGCACCATTCGGCTGAAACCGGGGACTGTGGGTCTGGTAGAGCCCCCCACTGATCGCCGCCCCTATGCGGTCATCAGCATCAACCCTTCGGCGATGAAGTCGAAGGAGTACTTCCGTCAGGTCCTCTTGCACGAGGCTTTGCACTTGGCCCTCAAGAGCCCCGGCGGTGACCCCCACGGCAAACTGTTTCACCGGGTTGCGGACCGGGTGGGCCTGGAGTCCAAGCACCGAGATTAGCTTGCCCGGTAAGTGCCTCCAACCAAAGGAGGTGCTTAATGCGTGTAGCAGTGGTCGGGGATTCCATCGCAGAGAAGCTGGCATCCGTGTTGCGGGACCGGGGGTACACCCCAGTGGTCTTGGGGCCTCGGGTGTCCAGGGTCCCCCCTTGGGCCAAGGTCCTCTTCGTGAAGACCCAGGTCCCTATCACAGACCGGACAGCACGAGCGTGGGGCGGTGAGTCTCGCTCCCATTGCCTGATCTACTACAAGTCGGTGGGAGAGGCAGTGGAGGGGCTGTCCGCAGTCACCGACGCACCCTTGAGCGTGGACTACCCCGAGGAGCTGTACCGCAACCTCTCTTCCGGGGTCCGCAAGAAGGGGAGCTACCCGTACCTCATGGAGAACGTGCGAATCGCAGCGCGGGACTTCGCCCTCATCCCTCGGAGGCTCAAGGAGCAGGCGATCCGGGATGCTCAGAAGGCGGTGCATCTCTCAGACCTCCGGAACAGCTTCGCGGGGGAGCTCCTCAGCCAGTACAAGAGCAGGCCGGTCATCTTCGGTGCTGTCTGGTGCATGCTTCAAGGGGGTCATAACCCCCGGACACAAACCGCAGAGCGCCTCTACTTTGAGATCTACGGCAAGAAGACCAACTACGGGACCATGCGGTTGTCGATGGTCCCGGTACTTCACGCGAAAGAGCAGGCGGCAGCGCTGACCTCCGAGCCTGCCCCGGAACCGGACGAGGCGGTCCCGGCAAGCGAAGAGTCCCCCCCTCCCGCAACGGAAAAGTCCCCTGCCGCTCAGTCCTTCCAGGACTCCCGTCTCCAGAAGTTGGAGGCAGCTCTGGGGGAGGCTGATGCTCGCGCCCAGAAGCACGGGGAGCAACTGGACTCTCTCCGGGCCATGAACACCAGTCTCATGGATCAGATCGCCCGCGCACACAACCTCATGGATCAGGCCCTGGAGAGCCAAGAGCAGCTCCGTCAGCAAAACGTCGCCCTCCGACGTGCGGTCACAACCAAGGTGGATGAGCTGGAGCAGTTCGTCCGAAAGCAGGCGAGGGCGACTGCCCTGGTGACCAACTCCAACATCAAGATGGTCGAGCAGCGCCTCTCGGGGATGATCGACGCATCGCAGTCGGGGGACCCCAAGGAGCTGTGGGCGGCATTCGAACGACTCAAGCTCTTGGTCGAAGAACAGGTCACGGTTCCAGCCCCCTATGCAGACGCCGGCAAGGTTTCGGATCAGATGGCCTTCCTCCTCCGAGACCTGGAGGACCTGAGGTGTTCGGTCGAGCGCCTCCAGAACACTGCCGTCGACCAGGGCGAGATGAGCCGCATCGTCAACGCGGTCGAGGATCGGTCGACCGCGTTCCCGCCCCCCCTGTCCCTGGGTTCAGCCATCGACCGGGTCCTGGGTGCCGGTGCTGAGCTGAAATTCCCGAATCTCCTCAAGGGTTGATTTCGGGGCGGCAGGGGTGCCGTAATGAGGGTGAGATATCACCCTCATATCCTGGAGCATGCCATGACCGTCAAATACGATCCCCGGAACCGTGGTCACCGGGAGACGTTGGCTTGGGGCCTGACCCAAACCCTCTACGCGAAAGGTTTTCGGGAGGTCCGCCTCCCGAAAACCAACGAGTTGGTCTTCGAGTTCCCCCATCGAACCGTCCCCCGCATGAAGGTTCGGGTCTACACTTCGGCGGTCCGGACCCGAGGAGGCAGCAGCCTCGAAGCGCGCGGCGTCGGCAGCGATGCCGTTCGAGTGATTGTCGTCTACACCAAGAACAACGGCGAGGAGCGCGGCGTGTTCAAGGAACGCCGCATCAACCGTGCGGGCAGTTCCGTGGAAAGCATCGTCGAACGCACCGTCCGGCGGGCACGTGAAGCCTACGCGGACATCCCGAAGCGGGAGCACCGTTGCCCGAAGTGCGGTGCTCCCAAGGCCAAGTCCAAGCAGCGCAAGGATCGCCGCACTGGGAAGGTGGTCGGCGGCAACATGTACTGCGCGGAACTCTGTTGGAAGAAGTAGCTTAGACCCCCACCCACACGGCCCCCGGCATCTCCGCCGGGGGCTTTTTGCGTTTTTCAGGGTCCGGTAAAAGGGGTGCATGGAAAGCCTCGTCATCACCGATCACGAAACTTGCGAAGAGGTGCTTCTCCATGGTAGCGCCTGGGACGACTACGAGGACGAAGAGGTCGAAGGCCCGTTCGACGCCATCATCTCTATAGTCGGCACTCCGCCAGAGGTAGGCACCCCCCCGGGTGGGTGGCAGCACTGGAATGCCCTGCGCATACCGAAGCTGCGGCTGGAGTTCGATGACCTCTCAGAGGAAGGGCATAGTGCCCTTCGCCCGCCCACTCGCCGGGACATTCTGAGCCTCATCAATTTCGGCGGGTCCCTCAAGGGACGCACCCTGATCCACTGCGCTGCCGGGGTGTCGCGCTCTACGACGGCAGCGCTCATTCTCTTGGCCCTGCATCGCTCGCCCGAGGATGCAGTGGAGGAGCTTTATCGAGTCCGGAAGCGGGCTCGCCCGAATCCTCGGATGGTCGCCCTCGGAGACACCCTCTTGGGTCTGCAGGGTACGCTCATGAAGGCGCTGGAGGACGCATGAGGCACGCGGAGAACGGAGGCCAGCTCAACGACGGCCACCCCACGGTGGATCAGGTCCTGGCAGAGACCGGGCAGGCTCTGGGGGGAAGTCAGGATGGCTGACATCTTCGACATGATCGAGGACTGGGCAGGCTACCAGAAGCCTACACCCAAGAAGAACAAGAAGCCCCCTCCGAAGAAGAAAGCCGCACCTGCTAAGAAGCCTCCAACCCCCAAAAAGAAGCCGACCCCTGAGAACCCGGTGCAGGTCTTGGAGTGCGGTCACTCCAACTACCAGCATGTGCCCCTCACCGAGGAGGAGTGCAACAAGAAGCAGCTGAGGGCTCTCCGGGACCCTACGGTGGCGTCTCCGCACCAGACAGTGCTCTGCACTGCGGAGACCTGTCGGTACTGTAAGACCGGCTTTCCTCACCCCGACTGGGCGCATCAGTCGGAGAAGTACCGGACACCAGTACCTGAAGCCCTCTGGCGCACTGAGGCTAAGAGTGCCTCAAACTACATGGGCTTCGGCGGCTACTGCGTAGACCCCAAGACCGGCTTCTACCTTGGGGGTTGGGGTAATGACTGCCGCCACAACAAGGGCGGTCCGAAGTGTCCCGCCCACAAACGTAAGGATCGGACGTCGTGAAAGGGACCCACACCATTTCTGAATTCACCCACGAGGGTGAGTGCCCCAAGTGCTCCTCCGAGTACGAGATCACCAGGCCTGAGACGTTCGCGTTTCAGGGCGGTGAGACCTACGTTGACCTGGGGCTGACGTGCCCCGAGTGTGGTTACGCATGGGAGTCCTCCCTGGTGGTCCGGGTGGCCCTGGAGGTGGAAGAGTTGCGCGGGGCCTTGGCCCCCTACGTGGAAGCGCGGGGCCTGTACTGTCTGGACGAGGACCTGTACGATGTCCTGAAAGCGCTCGGAGCCTACACGGTGGATCAGGCAGCATCGCTCCACGTCGAGGACTTCTATCGGCGCTACGGTCAGGACTACGAGGCGGCGGAGGAAGTCATCGAGCGGGTCAACGAGTTCCTGGAGAACTGGGGTTACGCAGTCAACTACAACGTGGCCGTCAATTACAACGTGGACTGACCCTCATGGCAGACTGTCTTGTGAATGGGCCGGACCTTCAGACCTTCCGCAGGGAAGCGGATTGGCACCAGCACCTCCGGGACAGGCGGTTGGTCCAAGCAGCGTGGATGAGCCTTCAGGGAGGACTGCGTAGGACCAAGAAGCACCTGGTCGTCTCAGATTCGAATCGTATTCGGTTCGCGTGCCCCTCTGCCCAGTACGCCCAAAATGCCTACGTCCCGAAGCCTGAGCAGGGGAAGTGTCGGCAGTGTCTGCGTCTCTTGGGAATGGGGGAGTTGCCCCGAATCCGGCTTGCTCGGTCGGCAGTTATCCTTCCAGCGGTCATGCCGGGATGGGTCGAGGAAGATGCCCCACCAAGTGCGGTGCTGGGGCTCCTGACGCACAAAGAACGTCAACATCGAGACCAAGGCCGGGAGCTCTTGGTCTCTTCGGGCATCCAGCTTGAGGCGGGCAATTGGCAGGTTCTTGCCCGCCTCTACAACATTCATGACGAGGTCTACACCGAAGAGGACCTTCGGTGCTGCTGGCAGGCATTGAGGGGAAGGACTGGTCCTGCACGGGAGATGTACCCAAGTCGGGGCATGCATGTCCAGCTTGGTACAGTCTTCTCTCCGGACACCCTTCCTCATGTTGTGCCTCCCCGTGAAGTGCTGATCAGCGTATCCGGCCCTGACCGCGCCTTCACCTTGGGTCGACCCAAGGTCCTGCGGTCCTTCCTTGGGGTCCCCCGGTAAGTTTGGGGCATGAAAAAGCACTATTGCCAGGATGACGACTGCACCGACCTTCAGAGTGATGGCTGGGAGCACGAGGGGTATGCCGAAGGTTCTCGGCACCCCAGCGGTCTCTGTCATTTTTGCTGTTGGTGGAGGAGCCCCAAGAACGCGCTCAATTTCCTCTTCGTCTCGGAAGAGCTTGAGGAGCAGGGGCTGACTGCTCAGGGGTGGGTCCGAACAACCATCCTGGACCAGACCACCGGCATCATCGATGTGGACGGGTGCGAGAACACGGACCCGTCCAAGGCCAAGGTCTACCCCACGGAGGAAGCAGCCGAGGCCGAGGCCGACTTCAGCCTCAACTTTCATGGGTGTGAGACCGAGATGGTCATGGGCGTGATCGACCTGGAGAAGTTCTTGGCGGCGGACCCCACGTGGTGACCCACTGCGAGGACCGCGACCCCTATGGCGCGACCTCTGAGCTTCAGTCGCTGAGAGACCTCTACGCATCAGCGTGGGTCGATGGAGTGTTCGACCCACGAGTCTACGATCAGGCAGAGGAGTTGCGCTGGGTGATGGGAGTGGGTCGAGTGCCCTTCTTGGTCCACTCCTCGCAGGGCTCTTGGCTCAACCGGCCTTGGTTCATCCAGGCACCGCATTGGATGTTGGGGCACAAGGGGGGGTCTCGTTGGCTGGGCTGGTTGGGAGGGATCGCTGGCAGCACCGACCCCTCCCCCTCCCCCTTGGGTCGGCTCTGGGCAGCGGAACGGTTCTTGAATAGGGACCCAGATCAGGCTTTGAAGCCATCCTGGGAGATCGAGCAGCGGTGGACCTCCCTCCAGGTAAGGGCAGACGCAACAGGGGTGCGCGCTTCTCGGGGTCATCAGCAGGGGTGCGCGCTCTGCTTCCCTAACAAGTGGGTGAAGTGATGGTAGTGACCGTAGAGTTGGACGTGCCCCAGGGGTCTCTCGAAGAAGTCGTCGCGCTTCTCTTGCCCCTGTGTCAAGAGGTTCGGATCCTGGCTGCTGTGCCGGTGGAGTCCGATCGAGCGAAGCCTCTCACCCGGTTCCCCCGACCACCCCGCCGTGCGACCTGCATCGACTGGATGTACTTCGCCCTCCAGGAAGGCGAGCTGGTGGGAGGGTTCACCCTCAAGGAAATCTCTCGGGTCCTCGAGAGGCTGGGCTGGGCCGGCGGTGGGAACAGCCCCAGCACGATCCGGTCGGCCGTTCTCCGTGCTCTTGGGGACGGCCTCCCCTGGATCTCCTTCGATGGAAAGAAGAGTTCTCGATCCCACATATACGAGTTCCAGCTGCCGGAGGCGAGTGGTGCAGAATAGTGAGGAGTGGGACAGCTGGCGAGACCCGACTACGGAGGGGTGGACCGACAACCGCGACAAGAGGCGGTGGCGTGCACTGTATGGGGTCTTCGACGCCTGGGGAGTGATCGCTATCCCCTACTCGACGGGCGGTGGTCGGCACCACACGATCGGCTTCAACCTCTACTCCAAGGAAGGGGAGGAGGATCTGCGGAGCTGGTGGGGCAGTGAGATCTTCCCGGAGATGGTGGACGATGACTGGAAGGTCCTGGAGGTCGAGGCGTCGGAATCCTCTCGGGCGGTTGCTCTGACTTCCCTGGCTGCTCTGGTCTCCGTCGCTGAGAAGCCCGAGGACCTCCATAAAAGCTATGAGCTGCAGCAGGCCCTGGATGCGGTGAGCTACTGGGAAGGTCAAGTCAAAACCTCCCAGCGCGAGCTCCGCGAAGCCCGTCGTCGGGCGGAGCAGATCAGGTCCCAGCAGGGGAAGTAAAGAGGGTGGTCCTCTTTGAAGCTGCTCAGACCGCAAGGCTATCGTCAGCTCCTCCGACTTATCCTGCGCGGGGTATGGAACTTCACCAAGCCCGCGTAGCTACGGCCGTAGAAATCCTACAGGGAATCTTACATGACCGAGATCGACCCCGAAGCGCTCCTGGAGCTGCTGGCAACCCGTGATGGGGAGGCCCAAGCTAAGGAACTGCTTCGCTCTTTGGGTCATCCCGAGTCCCGAGTGAGCCACTGGGTGGGGATGAACTTCATGGTCCGCACCGGCAAGAACCGAGGAGCTGCACTGGAGGCGATGTGCAGCATCGTTGGCATACAGCTCCGGGTGAGTGATCTTTGCTTCAACGGCAGGCGACTGAAGCGAGCAGCCGAGCTCCAAGCTGTTGGATGTCCGCTGTGTTCCAAGGATTTCAAGAGCCTCCACGGCAGTCCTTGGGGCCAGATGGTGCGGCACTCTCCGATGCGAGATCGCTGGAGACGCGCCCTGATCTGGTACACCGCCAAGCTGTTCGAGCTGTAGATGCTGCCCGAAGCCCTCCGAGAGCTGGTGGACTCTGCCTTCGAGTGGGGCGACGGTGTTCCGATTCATGCCAAGGCGGATATCTGGGCACAGGCTGTAGAGCTTGGCATGGCCCTGGGGATCGAGGTCAAGGCCCCCGACTGGCGCTCCCCGGACGGGGTGTCGGTGTTCTGGTGGATGCCCGCCGTGCTCTTGAGGGTCACCCGACCGGACTGGGAGCAGTGTTGCTACAAGTATGCGGCCGATTGCGTCCTGCATGCCTTCCCTCTGTTCTCGGAGAACTACGGGGGCCCGGAGAGCGCCTCTGAGGAACACCACTGCTTGGAGATCTTGAGGAAGGTGGCTTCCGGACAAGAGGTTTCTCCGGAAGCGCGCTCCCTCATAGCGGGGGCTTCGTCTCCTGTGGGGGGCTCCAGTTATGGGTGGTGGAGTCACATGACCGGGTTAACCTTGTGCTCTTCTCCGGAAAATAGCGTGCATGCCTCGCACTATGCTGCCGACAACCGGATTTCGGAGAAGACCTGGCAGTCCGATCGGCTGATGGAATATGCGTGGGGTGTCGAATAGGGGTCTTGGGGCGGCACGTAATGCCTATGGTACAGAGTTAACCGGAGCTGCCAGACGCATGACCATCACCTACCTGGACGTACACCGTCGCCGTAAGCCTACGACCTGGAAGCAGGTGTTCGAGGGCGTGGAGCGCGCCAGCGTCTACTTTGATGCGTTGAGGGCTCGCTTCTTCGAACGGGACTCGGTGATCGACAAGCTGGAAGCCGCAATGCTCATGCGGGAGCACCTGCTGGTCATCGGGCCCCCCGGCACCGCCAAGACCAGTCTCTTCCGCACCGCCTTCGGGGGCATCCAAGGCGGGACTTACTGGGCGCGGGACCTGACCAAGTTCGACACCACTGCAGACATCTTCGGAGCCTACGATCAGCGCGAGATGGAGAAGACTGGCCACCTCAAGCACATGGTCGAGGGCATGATGCCCGAGGCCCACTTCGTTCACCTCGGGGAGTTCTTCGACTCGAACGACCCGCTGCTCCGAGCGATGCTGGGGATCCTCTTGGACCGAGAGGCCCGCAAAGGTCCTCAGCTCATCAAGAGCCCCCTGCTCACAGCAGTGGCCGACACCAACTTCCGGCCGGAAGACATGCCCTCCCGTGCCCACCAGATCGGGGCGGTGATTGACCGCTTCCTGTTCAAGGAAGAGGTCGACAACATCCAAGACCCCCGCAAGGACTTCGAGCTGCATGAGGCGTTCTTGGCGGGGGACTTCGACCGGCCGATGCCGACCCTGCACCTCGCCGACGTCGAGATGATCAGCGGTCTGGTTGTCGGGCACCACCCCAACATCTTCAGCAACAAGTATGTGCTTGAAGCCTACGTGGAGCTGAAGCGGGAGCTGAGCAAGCAGCGGGTCGCCAAGGGGTTGCCTCCCATCAGCAACCGCCGCTCCACCCGCGCCAGCCAGCTGCTTGAAGTCAAGGCACTGCTGGCTGGCCGACAGGAGGTGACCTTCGATGACCTCTGGGGGGCCAAGGACGTCTTGGTTGCAGTCATGGAGGATGAGCCGATCCTGGAAAAGGTCACCACGGAGTCTGTCAAGAAGTGGTCTGCCAAGTCGGCTCGCCACTCCATCGAGGTCGAGCTTGCGGAGCTGGAGGTCATCACCTGCAAGATTCCCCAGAACCTCGACCTCCCCCCGATGGGGAGCAAGGAGCTGCTGGCCCTCAAGAAGGCCGTGGCGGACCTCTTCAACGAGCTGGAGAAGTTCGACGCCGACAGCCTCGAAGCAGCCTCCTCAGCCCGCAAGGCCAAGGAGACCTGCCTGCTGGTCTCGGCTCAGGCCGACGTCCACATCGTCCGGTTGGTGGAGTCGGTTCTCCCGAAGGACCCTGCAGGGGTCGCCACCGACGCCTTGACTCAGGCCCAGCATGAGCTGAAGAAGGCCAAGGCGCTGCTCGACCGGGTCAATCTGGGGAGTCACGAGGTGATCACGGCACATTCCCGCGTCATGGAGCGCATCCGTCTGGCCGAGGAGATTTTTATGCGGCGCTTCGCCGGCAAGGAGGTCGATGACCTCCTGAAGGCTTGGGGCTGATGCCCCTTCCGATTCTCTGGGCCGTCGGAGCCGCCGCCCCCCCAATCCTGCTCTTGCTGGGCTGGTATGGGGTGAAGAAGTTCCCCGGGTTCCGCCGCCTCATGATCGAGGAGGACCCTCTCCCGGAGGACATCGAGGAGGCCGAGGAGGTTCCCCCACCCCCGACTTCTTTCATCGCAGAAGCGGAGGAGGCGGAGCAGCTGGCGGAGGCTCAAGCGGAGCTGGAGGCGAGGGAAGCCGAGCAGGACTTCCGCCTGCGAGATGTGATCGAAGAGGTCACCGGCCACGTCCGGTTCACCCGCAAGAAGGTGCTCATCGGCTACGAGTACCTGCCCTCGGGAGAGGTGAGCGTACACGAGCGGGAGGTCCCCTACCCCACGGGGGAGTTCGCCGTCCGCCCCATCCGCTCCCCGGAGGAGCAGATGTACCTCTTGGAGCAGGAGAAGTGCTTCACGCCAGCCATCCGACGCGCTCGCGTGTTCAGCGGAGAAGCCCTGGTGCGGGTCCCTGTCGAGCGCCACGTCAAGATGGAAGACATACACAAGCCGAAGTATCGGGAAGAGCTTCAGGTCCTGTACCCCTTGCTGGACTGTTCGGGCTCTATGCATGGAAGAGAGAACGCTTGGCGTCCTCCGGTGTGGATGGGGGTCATCTTCCGCCTACTGGACAAGGCGGTGCGGGCGGAAGTCCCGTTCTACTTGCGGTGCTTCGGCACCGAGGTCACCCCCCTGACGAAGATCAACTCCACCCGCGATGCGCTTCACTGGAGGCAGGCTCGTCTCCAGCAGGGGTTCCCGGACATGGGCGGGACGAACACCACCCGCGCTCTCACCACTGTCCTCAGCGACTTCCAGAAGGTCGAGTACGACAAGGGGGACGTGATCTTGGTGTCGGATGGGGAGGACGAGGGGCTCAACTGGCAGGACCTGCGGTACATGTTCGACCGGGCCAACATTAAGCTCCACGTCATCATGCTCGGCCAGAACAACGACTCTCTGAGGAGGTTGGCCCATTCCTACCAGGTTGTGTCGGGAGACCTCACTGTGAGTAGGCTTATCCTCAACGAATAGGTTGTTTCCGCTAACAGGACTATCTGACCCCTCCTGGCAGGAGGGGTCAAGCAGTTGAGTACTGAGATCCGGCTGGGGTGGCAATGCCCCCATTACATTCGGGAAGAGCCTGTTGCTCTGAGCACCGACCGCAGGAGCCTCATTCCTCGGTCTCCGGTCGCGGGGGCAGGTTCGGTGCGCATCCTGGCCAACGACTCCCTCTACATCCCCTCTTCGGGGCTGGATGCTCCCGCGAGGCTGGTGGGGGGCTTCGGCCCCTATCGAATCCGCCAGTGCCAAGACTTGATCGGGTCGACGGGCAACCAGATCACTGTGACAACCTCGTCAGGTTCCTCCGCGGTCTCCCTGCCCGTGGGGACCCGCATCCCCCTGAGCCGGGTCCTCAGTGCCTTCCGCCTGAACACTGCAGCGAACAACCTCGTTGAAGTAGGCTCCGAGAACAGTGCCCTCTACCTCCAGGACCGCAACGAACTCGGCCCCTCAAGTTATGTTCGGGTCAGCGGCGCGGGGTCCAAGTCTCTGGGCTTCGTTCAGCGGGGGACGAGAGGCAAGAACGTCTATCCTGGGTGGGACCTGATCGCTCAACAGGACGTCTATCCCTCCTTGCAGCAGCTGGGTCTCCAGCCCAAGCGATATCCGCGATTCCGGTCCAAGCTCCTGAACAACCCCGACCTGAAGGTCAGCTACACTTCGCCCCCAGAACGCTGTGTTCGGTGCGGTGCGACTTGGGTGGAGAACGACTGGCGCTTCGACCCGGAAGGCGAGGTCATCCGCATCCAGAACGAGGACCTGCTGTACCAGGCTTGCCTGAAGGCGATCCTCACGGTTCAGGGCAGCAACCCCTTCTATCCCAGCTACGGCTCCAAGCTCATCTCTCGCCTCAACAAGAAGCTCGCCTCGGCCTCCGCAGCCTTGGTGCGAGAGGACGTGCAGAATGCCCTCCAGCGAGTTCAGGCGCTCCAAAACCAGCAGCGACGTTACCAGTCGGTGACTTCGCGCGAGCAGCTGTTCCAGATTCAGAACGTGGACGTGGCCCCCTCAGCGGAAGACCCTACGGTGTTCTTTGTGGAGGTCGTGGTCCGCAACGGCTCCAACCAGCCAGTGAGCCTGACCACTGTGTTCACGGTGCCTGGAGCCGTTGCTCTGGGCGGCAGTAACGGTCAGCCGCTGGGCATCCAGGGGGTAGGATTGACCGGAACCCACTCCCTCTTCGGTAGGTAATCATGGCGAACCCGACTGTCACTGGCCCCGATGGCGTTGCCCGCGAGTCGGTGTATTTCAGCACCAGCTTGTCAGTGCGCTTCTTCAGTGGGACCATCCCAGTCGATGCTGTAGATGTTCAGGTCAGCATCGACGGCTCTGGATTCAGCTCGGACCCCGACTTGGTCCAGTGGGGGGACGGGGCCTGGACTGTCCCGAACCCGCTTGCCGAGCCGGAGGGGCTGTACCTCAGCCAGGGACTCAACACTGTAGAGATCCGTGCAATCCTCCCTTCGGGCTCCGTTACGCCCAGCGCTGCCGCTCAGGTCAGGATCGTAGATCCTGACGCTGCGGGGGTGGTGGCAGCAGTGCCCACGAACATCTCCGTGAACCAGAAGAACGCCAGCGTTGAAGTCCGAGCGGAGGTCACTGCCGCGACTGGGTTCCAGGGTCTGAATTTCTATGCGTCGGCTTTTCCCGGAGGAGGTGCTGAGGGCTACACTCAGGTCAACGTGAGTCCTGTCGCTGAAGGCACCACGGAAACTGAGGATGAAGAGTTCGGTTCCTTGGAAGTTAGTGCGGAGGTCCCGGTGGACGGAGAGGGGAATCCCCTCGCGGATCCCCTCTACTACCGACTGGCGGGCTCTCAAGAGGATGAGGGCGGCACCACCCTCCAGTCGGACTTCACTCAAAGGTATGAGGCCCCCGAGACAGCCCGCACCGTGAAGATCACCTCGACGCTGGTATCGGTGAGGAGCTTCACGCAGTACTCCTTCGACCACAGCCGGACTGCCGGGCCGACTTCTACTCCGGCCACGGTTCGGGTCGGCAGCTTCGCGGTCTTGGACGACAGCGTGCCGCTCTACTATGTAGTGACGGGCTTGTACTACGATGCCACCCTCAACATCGAGTACGAGAGTTCTTTCAGCGAAGAGGTGGTGGGTCGGCCGGTCTCGGTGACCTCCACCCTCCAGAGCATCCCCGTCGCCAACCGCCAAGAGATCGTCCAGGAGTGGATCACTGCGGTCTTCCGTAGCAACCCCCAGGTCAAGGTGGAGGCGGGGAGTGCCCTGCGGGATACGGTCATCGACCCGTTCGCCCAGGCCAACTTGCGTCTGCGGTTCATTCAGGACTTCTTCAACCGAGCACGGACGCCTGACCTCTTGATTCAGATCGATGACCCGAGCGGCTCCAACGAAAGCCTCCCAGTCTCCCAGAGCCCCTATAAGCAAGCGCTCCAGGCTGCCCTGTTCTTGAACTCGTCCCAGGCCGCTCAAGACCTCATCGACTCCGCCTTCGAAGCTGCCGCCAGTAACTACGGCAAGAAGAGACTTTCGGGGACTGCCAGCCAGGGTGAGGTGACCTTCTTCACCACCCGTCGCCCGACCCAGACGCTGCCTCTCCCCCTGGGCACCATCGTGAGCGGCGGCGGTGTTCAGTTCAGCACCACCCGCGCCTCTTCGATCGAGTTCGCCAACCTCGCCAGCTACTTCGACCCCGTGACGGGCCGCTACGAGGTCACGGTCCCGGTGAAGTGCTTGACGCTGGGCACGGCAGGCAATGTTGGCCGAGGCCAGATCAATTCGGTCGTGAGCAACCTCCCTGGATCACTCAGCGTCGTCAACGCTGCCGCCCCGTCTCCGGGAAGGGACCGGGAGAGCAACCTGGAGCTGACGGTCCGAGTGCGCAACGCCCTCGCCAGCGTGGACTCTGGGACTGCCCAAGGGTACTTGCAGACCGCCGCAGACCAACCCGGAGTGACCCAAGCGGAAGTGGTCGCCGCTGGCGATCCGCTCATGCAGCGAGACCTGGACGATGGGGGGGTTCACCGAGGGGGGAAGGTTGACGTCTGGGTCCAGGGGACCAACCTGGCAACCGTGACCGACACCTTCGCGTTCACCTTTGAGATCGGCCAAGACATCCAGTTCGAGGTCATCGGGGACCCGGAAGATCTCACCTTCCAGGCGGTGGACTCGCTACTCAGCGAGTCTAACCCTATCATCGAGATGCTCGACGACCCCGATGCAGGCTATGAGTTCCGCAATGCCTCTTCCGGAGAAGTGTTTGACCTGACCGGGGTGACAGTCACCTCCTTCAACACCATCCAGCTCGACACTTCCATCACCCAGCCCTCCGTGGCCGTCACTGATGTCGTCTTGGGCAGCTATCGGCGCAGGGCTGGGAACACCTTCGTTCTTCCCCGTCAGCCAGTCAACTCTGTGACTTCGGTGGTCGGTGTTCAGACGGGAGACATTCCTTCCACGGCGTTTTCTCTGATCCGGCCAGATGCCCCGTTGCAGGAAGGTCGCAGTATTCTTGCTCAGGCCTACATCCAGATCTCCAGCTTCACCGGAGAGGATGGGAGCACTCTGCCTTCGGGGGACCCGATTCCGGTCACGGACGAGTCCCATGTCCTGTTGGGCACCTACCCGGAGTCGGTGGACAATCTGGGGGCCAACTTCCTGACGGTTGTGGTCAAGAGTGCAGATGGCGTCACTACTTACAAGGGTCCTGATGACCCTTCCGGCTCTCCGGACTACACCATCACGCTGGGCACCCAGACCACTGCTCTGAGCATCACTCGCGTTGAGGGTGGCAGCATCGTCAGCGGCGATACGGTCTTGGTCTCCTACGAGCACGACGAGAACTTCACGGTCACCTACACCACCAACCTCATCGTCACTCAGACCCAAGATGCCATCGACACGAAGAAGCATGCCACGGCGGACGTCTTGGCCAAAGAGTCTCCTGCGGTCCCGTTGGGGGTTCAGGCAACAGTGGTCCTGGTTCAAGGCCGGGACCGCGCTACGGTCGATGCTGCTTTGCGCACCAACCTGACCAACTACTTCAACAACCTCCGCCTGAGCGAGGCAGTGCGTCAGAGTGACCTGATCCGGGTGATCGAGAACACAGAAGGCGTGAGCTATGTGGTGGTCCCGCTTTCGGTCGTGCTCCCGGAAGAGGGAGCGCTCCTCATCCGGGAAGCGGTCTCAACAGACACTGCCTCCGAGAGCACCTTCGTGACCTCTCTGAGCACCAACCAGAGCTCGGTGTACCTCCTGAACAAGGGGCTCCAGTTCGCCACCACGGACGGAGGGGGTCCGGAGGGGGAGTTCCGTGGGGTGTTCCAAGATGATGCGGCCCTGACCTTGCTGGAGGCGTCAGCTTCCCTGAGTTCTTTGGGGGTCTCCAGTAGCCGGGCATACATCCTTGGGCTGGACGGGCGTAGCATCGAAGGGGTCTCGGATGATGCCACGCTCCAGGCTCAAGGCTACACCACATCCGAAGCCCTCGATGCTCGTCGGAAGGAGCTGACGGCGAACCGCGTCCTGGTCTCGCTCGCTGTAGGTTCGGCCCCCCCTTCCTTCAGCTATGCGGTCACATATGTTGTGACGACCGACCCCGCTGGAGGAGCCAAAAACGTGGACCCTGGCGCAGCTCAGTACGTCAGTGAAGGCGAGTTCCTCTTCACTTACGACGAGGATCAGTGAGCCCGAAGGCGTGGATTTCCGTAAATGTCGCCCGTATTGGTATCCCGCTCGGTAGTTTATCTGCGCAGCTGGGCAGGAGGTCGAGAATGCGACGGATTTCAGCGCTTCGGGTCTTGGCGATGTACCTGGACACCAAGTTGGCCCCTGGCCAGACTTGGACCCTCAAGGGGGCGCTCCGCCTCTACCCCCGAGGGAATGACCCGATCATCTATCTCAGCCCCAACGGGCGTCTCTACCCCTACGAGAAGATGTTCGGGGATGAGGTTGAGATCATACCCACCAAGAAGGTGAAGGTCCTGGAGTTCGAGCAGAGCTCCGGCACCCTCCTCGACTCCATGGTGATCGAAGCCAACGGTAAGAAGTATTACTTCGGCTCGAAGCACAAGGGTCGCCCGCGCAGCACCACTTCGGTCCCTTCGGGCTACCAGCTCCAGAAGATCTTCGACAAGCAGGTCGGCGGTTCCCGCACTCCGGCAGAGCTGGCTGAGGCGGTCGGGGCAATCCTCGGCGACGTGGTAAGCGCACGGGAAGTCGAAGAGGGGCTGCACCGAGGGGCCGTGGTCCGCAAGCGGGATTCCGAGCTGACCTGGGAAGATGAGCAGATGCTTTCCCGCCTGGAGAAAGAGGTCCCCGAGATGTTCTGGGAGGTGGGGTACAACGGCGGGCCGGTCATGGGCTCCAAGGAATACTACCTCAGCGGCTACCTTCGCTGACTCACTGAAATGCTTATGCCTACGGGAGTGCATGAGCACTCCCGTAGAAGCGCCGGCCAAAGTTGAAGTCCGCGATCCCTCTCCGCTGGAGAGCAAGAAGTTCTTGGCGTTCTTGCTCTCGGAGATCACCTCCAAGGTCCTGCTGGGCGCTGGCCTCTGGGTCTTGATGGGCCACCCCGGAGCAGAGGGCACCGGACTGTGGTGGTGGATGTGCGTCCTCACCGTATGTACGGTGTTCCTGGAGGTCGGGGCCATCCTGGGCATCGCCTATGTCGACCGCTTCGTTCGGGTAGCAAAGATTGCTGCCCAGGCAGCGAAGCCCGGAAAGGTGCTCGAAGATGCGACGGAGCCTGGAGAGGGCTGATCAGCTGCCCTTCAGCACCATCTCAGCGCGCTTGAACCCGGAGGCCAGCAGCTTCCGGGGCGTCTTCTTGCTGACCCAGCCCTTGGTCAGAGCCCACTCCCGATAGGGCTCCGGGGCACGGTTGAAGGGCGCATCGATTTCTCCGTAGAGGATCTGGTACTCGGCCCACTCGGCGCAGAAGTGCCGAGTCTTCTGGTCTATGAAGGCGAGCTCGTTCTTGCTGAAGTCTTTGGTGTTTCTCATGAGGGCCTGTTACCCGTTAGGGGCTTTATCCTGCCCTCTCCGTAGGGAGCGAGCATAGATGTCTCAGCAAGCAGGGTGTTCTGATCTGACGGGGCAGTGGCCGTGGCCCCCGCAGAACTTCATGGCGATGAGCGCTTTCCGCTCATCGGAGTCGGACCTGCGCTGGGATGATCCGTCTACGCTCGACACCGGCCCGACCGTCAACACGGTGCCACCGAGCCCTGCGTATGCCTCGGTGGTCATCGACGGCGTTCCTACAGTCGAGGCAACTGCAACAGGCTCCTTCACGGTTATCTCCGCCCCTATCGCTGCGGGGGGGACCCTGGAGGTTGATGGGGTCATCCTCACCGCAACGGACGGTCCTCCGGGCTTCGCTGATGAGTTCGATGGCAGTTCGGCGGACCCTGCCGTGGTTGCTTCCAACATCACCGATGCGATCAATGACGGTTCAGTGGCCGGGTGGGGCACCGCAACAGCTGTAGCGGCTGGCACTCAGGTTCAGCTCACGGCCTCGGCTGCCGGTGCGGCGGGGAGCAGCATCACTCTCTCCTCGACCTCGGCCAGCATCATTCCCTCCAACACCACCCTGACGGGGGGCACCGACCAAGCCTACCTGAGCATCGGCGGCTTCGTCCTGACGGGGGGCACCTCTCGTACTCCGGGCGGGAACGACTTCAACATCAACGATGCGGGGCCAAGCATCGCGGCTGCCCTCAATGACCCGCTGAACGCCTTCACTAAGCTGGTCACAGCCGAGGGCAGCGTCAACTGCGTGAACCTTCTGGCAGTCCCAGAAGGCGTCTTGGGCAACGGCATCGCCCTGGCAACCAACTCTACAGCCTTGGTCCTGGGTCAGCCCGCCACCCAAGGCGGCGCGGGCTATCCGTGCCCTCCCGGCAAGAACAACTCTGTCTGGGACATCGTCGGCGTCAACATCTACCGTAGCGACACCGGGGAGCGGGGACCTTACTACCGGGTGAACCGGGTGCCGGTCCAGGGCCTCTTCTACAGGGACCGCACGGACGTGGCGGAGGTCCCCAATGAGGTCATCCCTTGGGAGGGGGGTTGGATCTTCCAAGGCAACTCCCCCAACAACAAGGGCTATCGGCTCCGCACCCGCTATCGACCCATCGTGAAGGATCCTGGCATCGTCCCCACCCTCAATGCGGTTCATGCCAATGCCCCCAATGATGTTCAGGTCTATGTGGATGGGGCCCAAGTACCAGTGCGGGCAGTGTTCGGCCCCGCGGGGGAGATTGACCTGAGCCGGGAGCGCGTCTGGGATCCGAGCACTGAGTCTTGGGTAGACCCGCCGACTCCCACTGAGACCTCCACGGTGGTGGTCCGCTACTGGTACAGGAAGGGACCCAAGCTCGAGAACACCCTGGACCGACGCAACAAGGTCTTCTACAGGATCACCTCGGTCGCCATCGACCAGACAGGTACGAGTCCTTCCGGGCTCGTAGAGACCCCGCTGGAGTACTCGGAGCCAGTTTCTCCGATGGAGTCGGAGCAGTTCACCTACATAGAGCGGGAGATGATTGCCCGCAACAGGTGGATCCTGGAGCAGGGGGGAGAGCGAGTCAAGCTCTACATCAAGAGGATGAACGGCGTCCCCTGCGACTGCGTGTGGGATGCTCGCCTTCAGGAGTACACCAAGCAGCCCCTCAACCGCTGCTTGCAGTGCTACGGTACGGGCTGGAGGGGCGGCTACGAAGGCCCCTACGATATGATCGTGGGTCCCCAAGAGAGCTCCCGGCAGGTGACCCAGACCGTCATGGGTCGGGTGCTGGAGAACTCCTATGAGGTCTGGATCGGCCCGAGTCCTCGGGTGACCCAGTACGACTTCATCGTTAAACAGAACGGGGAACGGTACAGCATCGGTCCTGTGACCCCTACCCAACACCGAGGTAGGACGCTCCAACAGAGCTTCACCATCTCGCACCTGGACGTCAACGACATCCGTTATGGGGTGCCGCTGAACCGCATCGAGTTGGAAGAGCTGCCCTGGCCCGAGACCCGATACACCCGGCCAGAGGATGCAGACTGCGAGGACTCGCCCCCGTACCCGGTAGGTCACGACTATCAGGCCACTCCGATGGCAACTGAGGTTGCCCGCATCCCCGACAACAGGGAGCAACGGGGTCGCACCCCCGTGTGGGGTAATATCACCTACGGCGGGGGAACAAAGAAGCCGTAGGGGGAAGCCCCCTGCGTGGTCTTTTCTTCCAGACGACTGCGAGTATAGCCCCTTATGGGACAAGACAAAAAGCACGACCTCATAGCGAAGTACCTCGAGACTCCAGGGGGCCTTGAGAGGATGGCGAAGTCCATGACTCAACCCTCTCGCTGCGGTGGGTGGGACTACCGCCCAGAGTCCGTGAAGAAGCGAGACCTCCTCCTCAAGAAGAAGCAGGAGGGCCTGAAGTGACCTGGGCCAAGCGCTTTGATGAGCTGGAGGAGACCCGCTGGGGTCGCTTTCAGCACTGGCTCCACTACGCCCTGGGGCACAAGGTCTTGTATCCGCTGATGCCGAAGGGATTGCGCTGGAAGGCGATCAAGGCTATGCGGCGCTGGATGTACGGACCCAACGCCAACTATGAAGACCTCCAGCGCTTGCTACAGGAAGCAGTCGATGCCTCAAAGCCCTCTGTGGGATGAAAGGGACCTGTTGTACGAGCGCTTGAGGTATATTCGGGAGTCAACGCCCCCCTCTTCGCACAAATTCGACTGCCCGCCCCCAAAGCCAAAGAAACTCCTTCCGCCCACGCAAAATAATAGGGTAATAGAATCCCAGTCCTGAGACATTCAGGCACCTACCCAAGGAGACAAGAGTGCTGTTCCTGACTTTGGCGCTGGCGTGCGCCCCTGAGATGAACGAGTTCGACACCGCCCTCCAGAAGGAGGTCATCGAGGCCCCCGACGGCGCGAACATGCGCAGCCCCGACATCATCGTCAACGGCCCCACCGATGTGCCGGTCGTCCTCGGCCCTGGGATGCAGTGGGTGGGCGTGGCGCACGGTGCGCCGGGCGGTGGTACCATGTACAGCTGCATGTGCACGGGCGGCAACTGTAGCAACAACGGCTGCAAGGTGTCGATCTCCCACGACCTGTCGGGGAGCTTGGACGGGAGCTGCAGCGGCAACTGCTCCGGCTCCGGCCAGAGCTGCTCCATGCAGTTCTGCGTCAAGATCTGGGACCACTTCTGAGATCCGGTCGGGCATCAATCCCTCGCTGACTGGGTGGAGGGATTGATGCCCGATGATGTCACGCTCAGTACAGGGGATGACCCTCTCAGCAGCCTGAGCGGCAAGAAGATCATACTGACCCCGGCACAGCTTCGGCGTGCCGGGGCGATTATCATTAAGGCGATCCAAGAAGAGATCCGCGCCGACACGGCGAAGGCTGCTGCCGTCCGCAAGAGGGGTCAGCCCGCACCCATCCCCAAGACAGCAGACTTCGCCAAGAGCTTCAAGTTCCGGGTCCAGGGTAGGAACACGTTGATCATCACGTCAGACTGGCCCACTGCCCGCAACCACACCACCACGCCTCTGGACCCTGAGCGCAAGACTCCAGGCCCCGCCGAGCCCTTTGAGATGAGGTGGCTGACCCGCAAGAAGGTTCCGGCTGCGAGGATCGTGCTCCAGGACGGAGAGGTCATCGTCAGGGCGACGCCCGATCTATTGGCGGGAGGCAAGTACTGGATCCACCCCGGCTTCCGGAAGTACCTCTTCCTTGAGCGAGGCCTGCGCCGAGGCCAGAAAGCGGCCCTGGCCGCCCTGATCCCTGAGCTGCTTCAAGGCTTGCTGGCGGGGGAGCTGGACCTGTTCCGATAGGTAAATCCTCCCCAGAGGGAGGATCGAATGAAGAGCTTCTTGGAAGCGTTCTCTACCAACCAACAGCTGCAAGAGTTCATTGCCCAGGCCCAGTCCTTGGGCAAGCTGAGGCACTTCGCAGAGACGGCCGGGACCTTTTGCAGGTATGTCTGGGGTCGCGACCCCAAGGAACCCGTCGACCCTGATGCTCACCGCTGGGCCTACAGGGACCTCTTCTTTCATGTCCGGTTCCATATGGACCCCCCGCAACCCGGCTACCTCTACGTCGAGAGCACGAAGGACAGGAGTGAGGGTTCCCCACGGGAATCCGTCGCCCTCAACGCAGGGCAGGCCCTGCGAGTGCGCTCTCTCTTCCGAGAGCTGGGTCAGATCGCTCAGGATGCTGCGGAAATGCAGCTCCTACGCTACGACCAGGAGATGAGGGCGCACTTCCCCGTCGAGGGTGAGGAATGAAGCTCCCTGGCCTGGTCTACCGCATGTGCCGGGAGGGGGCGCTGATCGCGGGCAGCACTGCACGGGTCTTCGCAGGGGTCTCGACCAAGACCCCCGACGACTGGGACCTGCTGGTTCCCTTCGAGCGGTGGAACACCGTGGCGCTGTTGATCCCCCCAGGGGCAAGGACCAACAAGTTCGGGGGCTGGAAGTTTCCGCTGGACTGCGGGAACTTGGTGGATGTGTGGCCTGGGAGCGTACAAGAGCACCTCCAAAACGCCTGCTCCTATGAGGGTGGCTCAGCCTACGTGTACGACCCCCTCAACAATCGAGTGTTCAGTATCCGGGGGGTTCTTCGCAAGGAAGGGTAAAACGAGGTCATGTACAAGATCTTGACCCTCAGCGAAGAGTACATCCCGGTCGAAGACCTCGACCTGAAGGTACGGCGAGACGCCCCTGCGCTCATCACCCAAGAGCAGAAAGACGGCTCCCAGTGCCTCGCAGTGCTGGTCGGTCAGCGCAAGGTGCATGTGCAGCCCACCCGCCCTCCCCGCAAGAAGGTGCGCCGCGTCCCTTCTCGGACAGTCACTCCACGGCCAGCCCAGGCAGGACCTCCCCGGAGCGAGCCCCCAGAACCCCCGAAGCTCGACGAACGGGTTGGGGGGATGGAGCAGGACCTGAGCCAGGTCCTCCGGGTCCTGAATCGAACAGTCAGCGACTTGGCCGAGGCTCGCTCAGACCTCCGGAACGCCCGCAGGGAGATCTCCACCTTGAAGGGCAGGGTAACTCGCCTTCAAAAGAATTTCCGGGGGTCGGTACGTGGGGAGAAAACCCGTCGAAAGTATGCGGGACGTCTTCAAGGAGAAGGCGAGGAGTAGCCCTGAGCTGGAAATCCAGCCTCAGCGGATCGTCTACATGGAAAACGGGGACGTCCTCGTCTACTTTGACGAGGAGTTCTTCTCGCTGATCCTGCCCGAAACCGCCCAGCGGCTCATCGCGAAGGGCGACCTTGAGGTGGTGGACCAGTCTCTCAACGTAGAGAGCGGGGTGCGGGTCCGACGACTGCGTACTCACGTGGGTTGCGTCATCGACAAGCCGGCGAACCGCAACAACCTCAGCCTCGATGGCGTTAAGGCGGGTGACTTGGTGTTGATGGTCAACCAGCTGGTCGCCTCGACGAATGGCGTGTTCAAGTTGTCCTTGAACCGCCGCTACAACACGCTCAAGGCAGGCTACCTGCCCTGCGATTTCATGGCTGGAGACAAGCTCCTCGACCGCAGCACGGGCAACTACTGGGTCTTGGACCAGGGTAAATGGAGGCCCTTGAAGGCCAGCGACGTGGGGAGGAAGAAATGGGACCCGTAGGGCCGTGTTTGATCGGGAAGGTGCGAGACGAGTTCGGCTGGATGTCGAACATGAGCCCGCACGCCATCACCCACGAGGGCCTCGTCTACCCGAGAGCGGAGCAGCTCTTCCAGTGCATGCGCTACTTCGTTCCTGAAGAGCTGGGCCTGAAGATGGTGCGCTCCGATGTGCAGGCTTCTCAGGAAGAGCGCGACTTCTTCTGCCGTGCTTCCGATGTTCAAAAGGCAGTCCGCGCTGAGAAGAACCCGATGAAGGCGAAGATGATCGCCAAGAATGGGGGCAACACCCCCTTCATGACGGTGAAGCCTCTCAGCGAGAAGGACCTCCAGAACATGCGGCAGATCCTGCGCATGAAGCTGGAACAGCACCCAGTGCTCCGAGAGAAGCTGATAGCCACCGGGGGTCGCCCCATCATCGAGGACTGCACCCGACGGGCGCGGGGCTCTGGGGTGTTCTGGGGCGCTGCGAAGACTGCGACGGGGGAGTGGGTCGGTGAGAACTGGCTGGGTCGTCTCTGGATGCAGGAGCGCTTCCGGGTGGTGAACGACCACTTCAAGAGGCAGGCCGAGAGCAGGACCCTGGTTGATGCCCTCGACGAGTTCAGGCTGGTCTGAACCTTCTTGATCCGGAGGATCCGTTGCCCATGTGCCTGAAGTGAACCAGGACCTCCTGCCCGTGACGCTGCTGGAGTTGCTTTTCAGTGGTGACAGGGACCAGTTTCTGCAAGGGCAGGAGATGTTGGATACCTTACGCCCCCTCTACCCAGAGCAGGCAGCGTATCTGGACTCCTTCGTGCAACTCCACGGGCAGATGTTCGTGTTCCGCGGCAGTCTCGGGCAGTATGTGCTGGACCAAGGCCAGATCCCTCAGATCCTGCACAGCTTCCTTCGGGATCACGTCAAGGCGAACCTGTGAACCCTTTGGACGTACCAGACAACCTCATCCGGCTCTTGTTGAGCTTCGACCGAGGCCAAGAAGCACAAGGGTTTGAGATGGCCCGGACTCTGGGGGTGACTGAGGGTTCCATACGCCCCCAGGGGAAAGTGGATCTCGAAGAGGTAATCCGCCGGACCAGACGCAAGCTCTCCCGGTTCGACAAGGAGTGAGGAATGGAAGACGATTACTTTGACAGGTTGCTGGGGATCTTGGGGGGTTTCCCACGGGGGCGGTCCCGTGCCAGTAAGGGGCTCCTGCGTCAGGCCCTGGAAGACCTCAAGAAGTCAGACGAGGAGCCGTCACCGTGAAATTCGATGCCCTCTTCGATCTTCTGTCGAGTCGTGCCGGGTCTGGATACCTGAGCTACCTGGCCGACGCAGCGGATAAGGTCTGCGGTGCCTTGGTGCTGCCGAACGCTGCCCAGGCCCGTCAGGCGTTCATGCGTCATGGGGTCACTGCCTATTCTGTGCAGCAGCTTCAAGATGTCCGCTCCTACGTCGGGCCTCTGTTCTTCGCGGAACAGGCTGTCCGCTACATCATCTCCGCAGCCATGACCCGCGAGGCGGCCCTCAAGGAGGACTTGAGGGCGGTTCACCGAGACCTCCAGAACCAGATCCGGCGAGAGCAGCTTCAGGCTCAGCGAGTGGAGATGCTGGTCGGTGCTATCCGGGAAGCCTGCCTGGAGGAAGACAGCACCGTGGCGGAAGACTTGCTCGACGCAGCCGTGAGCCAAGCGCTGAGTCTGGATAGCTTGCCTATCCGGTAAGGACTCTTGCTCTTTGACATTGTGGGGATGCACTGGTTTCGACTCGGTGAAGATCGAGGGTTGCCGCGTGCCAGGGGAAGACTCAACCCCTGTGAACAATCAGTCAACACGGTAGATGCAAACAACGTCAACTACTTTGAGGGGGGTGTACGCCTCGCGGCGTGAGCCTCTTAGCTCCTTAACTGGAGCCTCCGTCCGTCCTGTAGATGTCAGGGTCTTAGGTTCGGGCGCATCAAGACCTGGATAGTCCCAGGAAGCCGCTCTGGCAAAGCGGTGGAGAGGGACGAGAATACAATACTCGCTGACGCTCTAATGCTGTAGCTGGCCATGCCTGTACCAAGGGGTTCCTCGACGGGGTCCGGGCATCATCAACTGAGGATACGCACGTAGACGCACGCTGACGATTCGCTGAGGACTCGGGTTCGATTCCCGACATCTCCATCTCGTATCTAAGGAATCCTCCGAGGGTAACAACTGTTGTTACCCTCGGAGGATTCATGCGGTTTACGGTCTACAAGACAACCAACCTTCTGAATGGGAAATTTTACATCGATGGATTTCCAAGCCTGGATGCCGCCCCAAGCAAGTTTATCTGCGGGACCTCCCCTCCTTTTTGGGGCAAGGTTGGGTCAAAGGTCGCCGGAATTTGTAGACTCGTTGGGACCGGGTAAGGGATGCTGAACACTGACCCAGCGCGGGCAAGAGCCCCCTCCTGGGTCCCTGCTCCTTAGAGGGCAGGCAGGTCACCACCGGGCAAGAGGGAGTTGAGCCTGGTGACCCGGAAGAACAAGCTCCCAGAACCCCAGTCCTCAGCCTTGAGGGGACTGGGGTTCACTACAATGAGGTGCGCGTGTTTGATTCTAAGTCTGGGTCCTCAAATGGGGGCAACGTCCTCTATCGCCAGTTCACCCTCCAGCGAGAGAGCGAGTACGGCGAGCATGAACTGGTGACATGGCTCCCCGAGCGGAAGGGGAAGCTCGTTATCCGGGAGGGCATGCAAATCCAAATCCAGCGGGTCGGCGGGAAGGATCCTGATCCCGAGTGGTGGCGAATTGCCTCGGTGGGTTCCAGCACCGTAAGCCAAGCTGTTGCAGTCGAGCGGGCACGCCGCCACATGAAGTGGAGGGCTGCGACGGACTGCTAAGGGGCTTCCAATGTTGAGTCGAATCCTTGACTTCTTCACCTCAAGGAAGCCCGCGCAACCCGAAGTCCCCGCAGTGTACCGGGGCTTCGCTGAGAGGCTCGTCCCGAAGAGCTATGGGGGCTTCCGCCACTGCGGGGCGGAGGTGGAGAGGTTCTTGGGCCTCCCTCGAGACGTCCCGGACGGGGCCAGGATCTATCTCTTCATAGGCTGGCATGCCCGGAGGGAATTCGGCATCACCTTCACCACCCGTACCTCCTCGGGGACTCTCCCCTGGCACCTCGGATACTCGAAGGGGTTCGGCAGCCGAGAAGAGGCTGTCGAGGCCCTGGCGAATTCCCTCCGGCTCTTGGCAAGGCAGCGGGCCGAACAAGACCCCGAGTTCAAAGACCTCCTCCGCTTGAGGAAGAAGTAAGGCTCTCTAAACAGAGGAGGGGCTGTGAACCTTACACCGCATCAAGAGACCACCCTGAAAGAAACCCTGGCAGCTGACGCCCAGCAAGGCGTGGAGCTGGCCATAGCTCTGGGGTGCACGAAGCTGGGTCAGGTGCCTCTTCCGGCGAAGAACGACCCCCTATGGCAAGCCAGCGTTCAGGACGCCTGGGCTGCGGGCATCCGAGGTCAAGAGTGGTACCACCAAGCCGGGGATCGCTACCGGGTGGCAGTAGCAGAGATGTTGGCTAACCGGGACCTCTCCTCTGAAGAACGGGAGCGGGTCCTGAACCTGCCCCGGAACTGCATGTTCAAGGCATTGCCTCCGAGGATACGGATGACCCTGTTTTGCGTGCGCGGAGGCACCCTGCGACAGTGGGCGGAACAAGAAGACTGCCTGTACGAGCGGACCCCGGATTTACGAGGGAGGCTCCGGGGCGGCAGGGGGATGTTGGCCCTTCTTCGCCCCCTGCTGCTCGGCTAATTCGGAATTTCTGTCGTCGGGTTGATTTCCGCTCAAATTCGCTGCCGTAATGAAGGTGACCCTTTACACGGAGCTGAGTCATGAGCCACGTCGATATCCCCACCCTCCCGGAGTTCGCCGCCCGCATCCGCCGGATGGACTGGTCGTCCTGCATGTCCGATAGCCCGTACCCTTCTCGCCGCCACCGCGCACGGGTCGTGGAAATGGAGGCCATCGTCGAGGCCACCGTCGCGCAGGGGAACCCCAACTACCGTCGGCTCTGGGGGTTGGGGCGTGCGTGGCACGGCAACTTCACCTGGTCGTGCTGGCCGTCGGAAGGTCCCCGCCGCCACGACGACGACAAGCGGGCTGCTCGCTACGAAGAGGGGTGGCGCTGGGTCGGCGCGTACCTGTGGGTTCACGGCCTCAAGCCCAGCGTGGCAGTCGCTCAGAGCCTCACCCGCCCCATCGGGTACTCCACCAAGCCCGAGCACTGGGATCTGACAGGTCAGCCCATCTGGGAGGCCATCGAAGCCATCTGCAAGAAGCCGATGGACCTCGTTGCCGCTGCCCAGGCCGTCACCCTCACCGAGGAGTGCCGCGCGATGATGGCCTCTGCCTGATAGTCTCGGCCCTGCCGCAATCCTCCAGCTTTTCCCAAAGCTGGAGGATTGCTTGCTTTCTGATTCTGCTTTTGCCCGTAACGACTATGAACCCGCACTCGGAGTCCCCCCATGGCTTTCCCTCGCCGCGAACCCGGCATCCGCGCCGCCGGTCGCAAGGCTTCCCTCTGCCGCACCCTCGACGCCATCGACCGGGCCAACCGCCTCAACGGGCCCCGGTACGACGATGCCATCGACCGCATCGAAGAACGGTGGGGCCAGCCTCTCAGCTCCATCCTGGATGAGATCTGGGCCGAAGCTGAGGAGGCGGGCTGGTCGAGCCTGAGCGACCGCGCTCAGGCCATGTACGCCGACCTTCAGGGCTGACCGGTGAACGCCGAAGATATGTACCTCGCTGACCAGTTCAGCATCCCCGACTACTGGAGGAAGGCGGTCCCTGAGTCGGGGAAGCCCATGCTGGCCGTGTGGTCACCCCCGGAATGGGACGACTACTCCCCGCTGTTGCGTATGTTGTGGTCGCAGGCACAGGGTTACTACTGTGCTCGCCGACGCTGGGTGGAGACTTGCCTCTGGGAAGATGGGGAGCACTCCGCGCTGCTCTACCTTCAGCTGCACTTTCGGGTGTGGGGAGTCATTCTTGAGTACGACGGCCTCCGAACCTTCCTGCAACCCAACGGTTGCATCAACTGGGGCCTGGTCAGGGCACTGACCGCCGGCCGCGAGAGCCTGATTTTCCAGGAGGAGACTGATGGCACGCACGCTTAGATGTGTCCACACGCTGCTGAAGTCCATCCGCTGGGACCGCTACTTCAAGGATGCTTCTTCGGCCGAAGAAGCAAGAGACAAACTGGATGAAACCTTCTTGGATGAAGTGCGGGCGGTTCCTGGAGGGGAGGCGGCTTACAACTTTGCCCGCGCCTACCACGGTTCCCACCACTTCCCCTTCGCGGACGAGACAAACCGCATCGTGGCTTGCGGTTACCTCAGCAGCTTGCTCAAATCCTACGGGATAAGAATCCCGTTCTCCGAGGCGTCTCACCTCTTGGATGAGAGCCACCGCATTTGCTGGGACCTGGTCGAAACCCTTATCTACTCACACCGAGACTACCTGGAGACTGGCCGATGAACCCCACCAACCTGAACTGCTCCGTTGCCGCTGTCGTGGAGGGGGTCCTTCCCCGCGAGTCTGGGCCGGACAAGGCCCTCGTGGTCCGCGTCGTCGTGCGCGCCGACCACTACGAATACGAAGAGGGGTCGGAAAAGGATCACTGCATCCAGCGCTGCATCCACTACATCTTCGTGCGCCCGATGCAGTACACGGAGGTCTGGGTGGCGGACACCCCCTCTGAGTGGGAGAAGCCCGCAGACGAGGACTACACCCTGGCGTCCAACCACGACTCCGCGTGGCGCATCGACGGCATGCGGGCCACCTTCACTCATGTCCGCGCGATTCACATCGCCATGCGCGCAGCCGGGTGCGAGGTCGTGCCGGACCTGCGCATCGCCGCTGTCGAGTTTATCCAGGTCCAGTCCAGCGCCACTGATCGGGTGATCATCACGGGCTGATCAGCCTTCCCAGGCTTGTCAGTACCGTAACCGTACTCCTGATGAGGAGTGACGGATGAGCGGTGTGACCCTGGAGCAGTTCGCATGGAACTTGAGGGAGTTCGATTGGACGGCTCCCCTCAAGAATGACGCAGCCCGCGCCCGAGCCCTGCGGCTCATGGCCTCCTACCAGCAGCAGGCCCGCGAAGGCGGTCCCAACTGGCAGCGGGTACTGAGCTTGGCCCTCCAGTTCGAGGGCAACTACCTCTACTTGCTGGGCGTCGACACCGACCCCCGCAAGAGGTTCGAGGCGGGCTGGCGCTGGGCCGGAGCCTACGTCTGGAGCCACGGCATCCGAGGGGATGCCGCCAAGCGCATCCTCAACCCCGAGACCATCCAAAAGCTGGTGCACCCGCTGGGCTCCCAGAGCGAGACGGGGGCAGACCTCACCGGCAAGCCCTACTGGGACAAGATCGATACCTTCTTGGAGCGCTGGCAAGCCTACAAGAAGCAACAGCAGCAGAGCGCGTAGGAGGCCCGGATGTCGCGGTACATGACCAAGAAGCGTTTCCTCGAAGAGGTCTGGGAGGCCCGATGCCTCCCGGCCATCAAGGCCCGCTACGAGCAGGATGGCGTCCCAGACTACGATGCCCGCTGTCAGAACTGGAACGACACGGTCGACTTCTACGTTCGGGATGGCACCCTTCCGCCCAACGCGGGCGAGTGGCGTCACCCCCCGAGCAACGACCCTCGACCCAAGCGGGGCGGTCGGTGATGGCCCTCGGAACAGCGGCGGTCGCGGGCTTGCTCGGGGCGGGCCTTTTCTTGAGGGGTGACTCGTGGGCCTGACCGTTCTCTTTACCATCGTCGCTATCCTCTGTATTCTCTTCGCGTCGGCAGGCCTCGTGGGGCTCTTGTCCAGACTGTTCGGCGCGTAACAGCGGCCTGGAGGAACCATGAAGCGGTTTTTGGCCTGTGAGAGTTTCCGTGCCTGGGAGCAAGAGATTCCCAGCACCTCTCGGCACACCACCTACACCCTCAGCTGGGGGCCGTTGGAGGGCAGGGCCACCCAGCTCCAGGGCAGCAAGTGGGGCTACCGCTGCACCTGCCCTGGCTTCACCAACTGGCAGCGCTGCAAGCACACCCGCAAGGCTGCTCAGAGTGGGCTGCTCCGCTGCGGATGGAACAACATCACTTCGGGCGAACAGCCCGAGCAGACCTCCGAAGGTCCTCGGTGCCCTTGCTGTAAGGGTGAGGTCTTCGAGACCTTCCTGTGGACCCCGTAACGACCCTTGACGACGCATCGGAGAGATAGATGACCGAGATCTACCTGTACTACACCCCCGGCTCGGAGCACGCGGAGCGGGTCTCGGCGCATGCCGATGTCACGCTCCAGGTTCAGAAGTTCCGTGAGAACCGGGTTCGCGGCAAGACCCTGGAAGACCTCGTGGGGGTCAGCGTGGACGGCTACCGTCTGAGCGTGGTGCTCCGGGATGGGGTCCTCTACCACCCCAGCCGCGTCTGCATCGAGTCCCCCCGCCTCGACGAACGCCTCCGATCCCTGGTCGGAGCCCACCCTGGCCGCACGGAGCCCCGTGACGTCAAGGTCTGGGGTCACTGCTGCGGAGCCTGTTCGGGTCGAGGGGAGTCCGGGACCTGGCTTCGCCCCCTCGTCATGAAGGGGTGCGAGCAGTGTGCCGGTCGGGGGTGGGCGGTCGGTAAGGGGGATCACGCCCCAGACTACTTCGGCACCCCCGTGCAGCTGGACGAGCAAGCAACCTACTGGGCCAACCAAGGGATTTAAGCATGAGCCTTCCCCATCCAGACCTCCTGATAAAGCGCCTGGGCGAAGAAGAGGTCCTTGGTCGTGTCGCCCTAACCATCCCTGTCCGTGCGGCGGGGGACCAGCTGGAGGTGCTCGACCTGACCGACTACAACCCCCTCACCCAAGGGTTCAGCGGCTTGCCCGCTCAGGAGCGGGTGTCCTTCGGGTTCAAGGACTGCAAATTTGTAGCCGAGTACCAGATGGCCAGCACTGGCTACCTCTTCAAGCCCTCCTTGGGTGAGGTCGGAGCCTTCATGCCGGAGGAGTACTGGGGCGGGCGCTACTTCGCCCTGGTCGACCGCATCGGCTCTCAGACCTTCGCGGAGACGGGCACCCTCGGCCACCTTGCTGGCTGCCGCCTGTACCGCATACCTGGCTTCCCCTGAGTGCCCGAGGGGCTACCGGGATTTCGGCGCTCGCAGGACCCCAGCCTCGGGTGCAGGCGACCCCGCCGCAGCGATGTCGAATTTCCGCTTCGGTTGATTTCCGAAGGGATTCCGCGCCGTAACATGAGGGGCGAGCCAGTTGGCTCGCCCCTCAACGCATTTCCGGAGACCAATCATGGATCACCTCCTCCTTCACCTGCTGACCAACGACCACGGTGAGTGGAACATCATCATTGGCCTGGCCAACGACTTCATGATGTACGGTCGCGCGTGGTTTGCGTCCCACATCACCGCCCTGATCCCCACTCCCGCCGAACTCGAATAGGAGCCCGCCATGCAAGATGCGACCCAGATCAACCTGGAGCCCACCCTCAACACCATCTTCGACAGCATGCTCCGGCCGGGAGACTCCGGCAATGAGAAGGACTTCGCCAAGAAGGGGCTGAAGCTCGCGGAGATGTCGTGAACAAGCGAGCACTCGTCGCCCTGCTGCGCCGTCAACGGGGAAGCCAGGTCTTGCCCGCGCCCTTCCAACACATCGAAGAGATGGACGAACGGGAAGCAGGCCAGTGGCTCCGTCTCCTCCGAAACATGGTGGAGGACGCCGAGCGAGAGGGAGAGCGCAAAGGAGCCCGGCACCCTTTCCGTCGAGGCTGGAGACCATGACCGACAAGCACGCTTCCCCTCCTCCCCGCCCTTGGCTGGCAACACCCCGAGGTCGTCCTGCGGACCTCCAAACCGGACGGGAGATCGTCTGACCGCCCCGTAACCCCAGCTGCCTGGACCCCCTCTGGAGGCAGGCGACCCTGTTCGCGGAGCCCAACTATGTGCCCAAGACCCAGCAGTTGGACCTGGACCTCTTGCTGGACCGGGCCTATGCGTTGGGGACCAAGGGCCGCTGTGACAACGCCACCGGGATTGTGGTTGAGGTCTCGGGGGACTGAGGGTTCAGTAATACGGGGCAGGAGAACCCATGACGAACGAACAGATGAAATTTTGCCGAGAGTTCACCGAGACCTTGCGCTCTGGCGGCTTCGTCCCCCAGCCCGGTATGGCCATCCGCACCGGCAAGACCCCCAGCTGCGGGGTCGCCCGGGTGACCGAAAGTTACGGCTCCGAGGGCCTCCACGTGGTGCGCTACGGTGGCCGGGTCACTCCCCTCACCGCCAAGCAGCGGCGTGAGTACTGGGTGGACCTGAGCGACTGGACCACCAACAACGCTCTCCGCGGCGCGGGCTTCGCAGTCCTCGTCGACAACTTCCCTGCTGGAGACTGACATGCCTCGCATCCGCCCGCCTTGGAACAACGGCAAGTACACTCACCCCGAGCACGGCGACGGCTATGCTCGCTGGAACGGCAGCGACCGCACCGTCGTGTTCAGCCCCGACGAGGAGGGCAAGGAGAACGTGGTCTTCGAGGCCGAGGAGAACGGTCCTCGACAAGCCTACGACGTTGCCCGCAAGGCCCTGACCTGGAAAGAGGCTCAGTGAGCTACACCAAAACCCTGGCCCTCTTGCCGTCGGCCGGTGCCCTTCGAGAGCAGTTCTCCTAAATTCGGTTGCCCTTGATTTCCGCCTCCTGGGGGTGCCGTAAGGACTAAGCACACCAAGCGGAGAAGACCAATGGGCAGTTTGACGTTTAGCATCACTGGGGATTTCGTCACCGAACGTGTACGGGAGTGGATGCTGGAAGGGCGCACTCTGAGGGCGTTGCGGTTCCTTCAGGAGAGCTTCGGGATGGGCTACGAAGAGGCGGTTTCCATCCTGAGGGGGACCCACTACCTCACGGGTAGCTCCCGGACGGCTGGCTATGTCAACTTGGAGCCGGTGCCAGAAGGTGACGCGGACGGCGCAGCCTATCTCCAAAACCTGCGGAAGATGTTCGCAGGCACGTGGAAGCGGCAGGGCAAGTTCTATCGGCCTTACGCTGTGGTGAAGAACGTCAGCCGGTCAGCTTGCGAGTGGGCCTGGCGCGCAACGGGTCCTCTTAGCTACGTCTCAGTCCCGGAACACCACCGCCAGCAGGCCATGTACTACTCCCGCGACCGTGACCGTGACCTCGCCGAGTGCCTCCGGGTCGGGGAAGACGACCGCTTCTTCTACGTCCTGTTCGAGAAGGTCGAGGAGCCCCCGTTCTTCTTGGATACCTTCGAACGCCCCCAGGCAGCCCTCGACGACTTCCTCAAGTGCGGAGGGCTGCGGGCCTACGGCGGGGAAGACGCCCGCTCCGGGGAGCGCGCTCAGGCAGCCCTTGCCGTGGACGGGAACTCGGCCGAAGATGGGGGTAGAGACCAGCCCGACTTCTACCTCATCGTGAAGCGGGACGGAGTGGCCTACTTCGAGGGCACGGACGTTCCGGTCTGGGTCCTCCTTCAGATGACAGCTTCCTTCACCGATGATGAGGGCATCCTGGAGGAGTATCCGGCGCTGACCTCGGCTCACATCCAGGAAGGTCGCCACTACATCGGGCTGAACAAGTACGAGGTCGCTGATGCGCGGGATACCCACTACGACAACGAGTGGTCCAAGGGCCAAGAGCGCCGTACCGAGAAGGTCCGCGCGCAAGCCGAGAGCTTCGGGGGCTACCTCACCCTGACCGTGGAGCGGCCGGAAGGTGACGACCGCCCCGCCGAGTACCAGATCCCCCAGAACGCTTTCTACGGCTGGGCGCTGGACCGCACCGCACTCCGACCGCTGAAGCCTGCGTGGGACCCGGTCAGCGCCTCGGGCCTGCGGCTGGAATCTGATTGCGCATACCACAGCGATTGGATGTTGGGCACCCAGCCTCAAGAAAAGGTCTCCCAGGTGTTCGAGGACTGGTCTCACCACAAGGACAAGCCCTTTGAGGAGGCAGCTTCCAGCCTACGCTACGCCATCCAACGGCAGGTCGGCGGCTTCGAGGTCCCGGTCTTCGGCGGTCAGGGCATGGTTCGCGGCAAGCCCTACCTCCCGGAGGTCGATGAGGAGGTCCCACAGGGAACGATCCTCATCGTTCCCGACCTCAGCCCGGACTACTACATCCCCGCTGCTTCCGCTGGGAGTCGCGGGGCGGTCATTGCCCACGCTGGGGGTGAGATGAGCCACCTCGCTACCGTGGCCCGCGAAGAGGGCCTGCGCATCATCCTGGTCGAAGACGAGGCGACCTGGGCTGTTCTCACCTCCGGCGACGAGAGCCTCCGCGTTGAGGTTGACTTCAATCGCGGACGACTCAAGCTGACCAACTATTGACCCGCCCGTAACCCCAGTTGACTCCCAGGAGAACCCGTGGATAACATTTCCAAGACCCCCGGTAGCATCCGGGTCTCGTACCTGCTCAGCGAGAAGGGGCGGCGTGCTGCCCTCGCCGCAGGCGTCAACGCGGGGCGCGAGCAGCACATCATCGCCGTTCCCGAGGGCGAGGAAGGTCAGGTGGCGTTGAGGGAAGCCGTCCGCGCCCTCCAGGCCGTGGCCCTTGGTCTCGAGGGGACCGAGGACTCGGACCAAGCTCTCGCCAAGATCACCCGACTGGCCACGATGCTGGGCTTCCTCCTGGACCCCCGGACGGCCATCAACACCCGTTCGGAAGTACTCCCGCCGGAGTGCTGGGAGGCCCTGGCGAAGGCTGCAAGCATCAACCAGAACAGCGGCCTCGCCTTCCTGGGCGTCGGCGCGCGCATGAACTTGAGGGGTCAGTTGCTCACCAACAACAAGGCCCGCCTCGTTGGTTACGAGGCCCAGATGCCCGGCGAGTCTCCCTTCGTGGGAGAGGTGTACGGGCATGCCAAGGAGTTCGACTGGTTCCAGGACATCGCCTCCCTGCTGGAGTGGCGGTCGGAGGAGCGGGCGCGACTGGAGGCGTTGGAGGAGGTCGAGACGGCCAAGCTGGAGCCCCTGCGGAAACGAGCGGAAGCTGCCGGCATCGCTGCCCGGCGGCAACGCAACCTGAGTGACATCCGATACTTCTTCGAGGCCAACAAGTACAAGAACGAGCCCTGGTTCTCGGAGGTCGAAGCGGTACAGCTCCTCCTGCAGCGAATGGAGGACATCGAGGCATCTTCCCCTGAAGACCCCACCCGCCTCTGGGCCAATACCGGCATCCGGGACACTGATGTCCTCCACGGCAAGAAGGACATCATGAGAGGGGTCAACCAGGCAGTCGAAGCCAAGGCTCAGGAGGTCCTGATGCGCGAAATGCGCACCTTCGCGCGGAGTCAAGGCTCCACCTACTTGCGCACCTTGCTCGAAGAGGGCATGGGCCAGAAGGGCCTGGAGGTCTACCGGACTGAGGTGAAGCAGTATCGCATCGGCTGCCTCCAGTCCGCCCACCCGAACTGGATCTTCGCAGAGGTGCAGACTTCCCACAAGGCCACCGCGCCGAGCGAGGAGGACGTGAACCTGCTCCTCGCCGCGCGAGAGGAATTCCCTGACGCCCAGCTCTGCCAGCACGGGCTCGGGATCCGGGAGAGCTGCTTCGTCTCCATCCAGAGGGAAGGGTTGACCTTCCAGTACAGCCCCAAGGGGGCGGACTCGGGGGAGGCTTGATCCGGTAGTGGAGCTATCCTCCGAGGGGTCGTAAGGCCCCTACAGGAGAACCCCCATGCCCACTCGCTCCTCGACCTCTGAGTACCAGCCCTCTCCTCCCATCAGCCGCCTCAACTCCCGCAAGGCGGGCAAGGTTGCGGCCCGCGTGAACGTCGCCAATGCCAGCTCGACCTCCGGAGTCAAGCCCAACATGTGCGTCCCCCCGACTGGCGGTGACGGTCGCCTGTTCAGCCGGAGCAACGGCCTCGGCTGAGAGACCCCCCTAAAAAGCCCCTCCCATGACTGGGAGGGGCTTTTTTGATTTGGGGAACAGTAATATCGGGCATGGCAATCAACCCATTCAAGGGCACGGACTTGGGCTCCCTCTTGGCGCAGGCCCCCGACCAAGCAGCCTCGGGAATCATGGAGCTGCTGTTCCCAGGCAGTCCTTGGGAGGGGGTCTCGGGGCACTTCCACACCTCCCCGGTCCGCTGGGGCGAGTCTACGTTCAGCCTCTGCATCAAGAAGCGTCGTGTTCAGTGGATGGGGGTTTGGTTGGAGCTGGAACCCGCCGAGGCCAACTTTCAGCTCCGATACAGCCCCTTGGAGTCGGTTTCCATCCACACCCCAGCCAACCTCGTGGTCTTGTTCAAGGATCAGATCCAAAAGCAGCTCAAGCGAGGCGTGGGTGCCCCCTTGTGGGTCCATGATCCCCGCCGAGGCTACACCATGGTGGTGTCGGAGCCCTTGCCCAAGGAGTGGGACTCGTTCCCAGTCTTTGACGTGGGCGGGGAGCCCTCACAGCTTCCGATCCCTTATGAGGGGGCAGCGTGGAAGCCCTACCAAGACCTCTGGGGTCAGTGCGGTCAGTGCGGAACCCCGTTCCAGAGGGGAGTGCGGGTGGTCTGGTCAACCAGCTACACCCGATGGGTGTGCCCCGACTGCGTTTAGGAGGCTATTCTCCGCAACTCCTGCGGAGGAAGCCCTCGGATGTCGACGTTGCTTTACGGGTACTGGACTTTCAACCAAGACCGCAACGGCTTGGTGGGGGGCCCCAACACAGCGGAAGAGCTCCCTGATGGTCGGCTTGTCGTCGTCAAGGACCCAGACCTGCCGGCCCTACTTCAGGATGAGTTCATCCTGAACGGGATCGAGCGCAGCCCTGCTGCCAGGGCCGACTTTTGCAGGATCTTTCCGGACCTGGACCCGATTAGTCAGCTGCGACTCGCCGATCTGATTGCGCTGAATCCTCGGCGCACGGCCCTCCTAACATCGGACCAGGCTTTCGTAGACGCCGTACAAAAGAAGCAGGTGACTGCTGGAGTGCGGGTACGATTGCCCCGAGCCATTCGATCCTGACAGGAGACCAAAATGCCTCACCCGTTCATCAATGGTCGAGGAGCGTCTCGGCGCAAGATTCGCCGTGTTCGCCCGGATGCGAAGGCCCTCGACCGCGCCAAGAAGGAGCAGCCCCCCAGTGCAGCCCCCGAAGTCCCTGAGCCGTCGACCCCGCCAGTCTCGACGCCGCAACCCGACCCGACTCCGGTCGCTGAAGCGGTCGTTGAAGCGACCCCTGAGCCAGAGCCTGCACCGGAAGCCGACGGCGAAGATGCCCTCCGAGGTCAGCCCGAAGACCTCCTCGCCATTGATGAAGCCGCCAACTTCGTCGAGCCAGAGCCCGTCGAAGAGCCCAGCACCGAAGAAGACCCCGACGCACCTGAAGTTGGTGCGGACGCCCCCGACCCCAGCTCCGCCTCCGAGGCAGAGCTGGACTTCAGCGTTCTGGACGGCGGCATCAAGGCTCTGGAGCAGGCTCTGGAGGCAGGTGAGTGGGATGCTCACCTTGACGCGCTCCTGAAGGCGGAGGAAGGCAACAAGAACCGCAAGGGGGCCAAGTCCCGCATTGCGGATCGCCAAGGGCTGCTCGCCGAAGCGGAGTGAGCCATGTGGCGGGTATCCGCATACAACCCGGCCGAAGGCTTCGGGTTCTGCGCGAAGGAAGACGACCCCACTGAGGAGGTCTTCTTTCATGCGGAAGCCTTCCGAAGGGTTCGGCCCGGAGGCCCGCTTCCGATCTTGGGGGAAACCGTCACCCTGGGTCGGATCAAAGAGGGTGGGGGTCGTCGCCCTGCTGCGTTGGAAGTGACCCGCAGCGTAGAACCTCCTCTGCTACAGGGGGAGGTGACTCGCTTCGACCCCGCGCGAGGGTGGGGGTTCTTGGACTACTGCGCAGATCCGGTCTTCTTCCACCGAGCAGAGTGTCGGCGTAGTTGGGTGCCGCTGGCTGGTCAGCCGGTAGAGTTCTACATGGGCACCACGCGCGGTAAGCCCAGAGCCCTTTGGGTGCGACCCCTCGAATAGGAGCCCTTCTTGGCTGACGACAAGAACATGTTTGGCGGCGGTAACGCCAACTCCCTTTACACCCCGATGAGCCCGGACGAGCAAGAGGTCTTGGCGCGGATCGTAGAGAGTCGGGCATACGACCTCATCCTCCACGGGTGGGGCATCGTCCATTCCCCGAAGGTGACCTTCGGTGACCTTCGGGTTCAGGTGCCAGTGGACATCACCTTCAACCGGCCTGTGCCGCCGGATCCTCCAGTGCCGGTTCGGTTCTTGGACATGGAGCTGAGGCACCATTCCGGCATCACGCTCTTCCGCAAGGCTGAAAGCGCCGTGTACGGAGGCAAACCGCTGCTGATCTCGGCAGGGACCCACCTCATGTTCATCTGGGACATCGCCGTGAAGCACATGAACCCCAAGCTGGTCCGCATGTTCAAGCCGGGGGCCACGGGGCTGACTTCTCGGTGGCAGGACAAGGACACCGGGGACATGACCCTGTTCGGCAACAACAGGCTCTCCGCAGACAAGAGGGATCACCTCATTCGGCTTCGCATGGGCGAAGCTCAGGTAAGGGCGAACGACGTCCGAAAGCTGGAGAAGAAGTGAAGACCCCCTCCCGAGAGAAGATTGAGAAGTTCCGGGATTCCGTCGAGTTCACCGTCACCGAGCACAGCGGCTTTGGCTGCTTGGATGCGGAGGGCAACCCCCTCAGTGCAGATCAGGACCTCACAGCAGGCCAAGAGGTCGGGGTCAGTTTCGTCGACGGCAAGACCTATCGCTTCTGGGTCCTTGGCCTGAACGGTCCGGAGGGAGCCCATGCTCAGGATGCGGCTCCAGGGCAGGAGCCCGGCCTCCTGACGTTCCTGGAGCGAGGGCCGGATTCCCGTGGGGTGTGGGTGAGCTATGGCTTCGTCAATTACAAGGCGATCCGAAGGTTGGAGCTCTATCGAGGAGATGAGGAGTAGCCCTTGACCCCGAGCCCCCTACAGAAGCTCCTGGAAGCCCTTCTGGCCCAGTCTCGGCCCATCCCTGGCCGGGGTGAGGTTGCTGTCAGCCAAGAGGCCCTCGACGCCTTACAGGAGGCCCTCCAGCCGGTCGAAGAGAAGCTCTCCCACTTCGACGACAAGCGTCTCCGCAACGACCGAGACTGGGAGACGGATCCCGTCGCCTACGTGGAGGCAGTGTGGGGTCCGACGAGCTATGCCTTCGACGCTGCCGTCCGGGACCTGGAGGCCATGCGACGGGGCCTTCCTGGGGAGGGGCTGCGCCCGCCCCAGACTCACTATGAAGCGGTGATGCTGGTTCGTCACGTCCGAGCCCTGGCGAACAACCTCGCCCGCCACTTTGGGGCAACAGAGCTGGTGCGTGAGGGGGACGACCTGGGGGAGTGAACGGTAAACTCTCCCATGAGTCAAGGACCCAAGGACGCCGCATCCAAAAACGCCCCCAACATCGAAAAGTGTCTGGGGGCCGACACCATCATCCTGTCGGGAGATGATCCGATAGGGGTGGCGTCTCAGCTTCAGGGCAAATTGGAGCGCATCGAACCCGGTAGACCCGTCGTCCGGACCTATCTTGTAAACGGGAACGAAACCCTTGACGAGGCCCTCTCGAAGAGGGTCTGCGAAAAGTGGAAGGCTATTTCCTCTGGCACCTTCTCGGCCGAGACCACTCTGACTGAAGTGGGGCGTAAGATGTGCGACAAGGTCCTCAAGGCCCAGGAGTAACACGATGGACATCGGATTCTACGTCTGCCCGGACTGCGGGGAGGAGATCTCAGGCCACCACCCAGGCTTGCCGCACCGTGTAAAAGCTCACCAGCTGATACACTCCATCGAGAAGCTGGAAAACAGCATCAAGGGGCTTCGAGAGCTGATCGCCCTGCAGCTGGCCGAGGCCCGACGCCTCAGTCCCCCTAACCCCTACGACCCCGAGGACTACGTGGCATGAGTGACCGCGACATCCAGATCCCTGTGTTCTCCTTCGACTCGGGGGCGTGAGGTGGAAGAGAACCTGACTGTTGCCGGGGAGATGATCCAGCGCACCCACTACCTCGCCAGCATGGATCACCGCACTCAGAACAACCTGCCCGACGACACGGCAGTGGCTACTGCCGTGGTCTACGGCTATGCGAAGCTGCGGCTGCTCCCTACCCTGAATGCCCAGCTGGTGATGGCCGGAGCCAAGGTCAGCCTCCACGACTTCGAGTTGGCGACCGGGGGGGAGACCCGCCTGCCCGTAGTCGTCTTCGCGGCTTCCGGCCCCCAGAAGGCCGAGATCCAGGCAGCCATGAAGGCGCTGGGCATGGGCGCAGAGGTGTGAACAGTACTGCGGTTGACCCGGAAGGTCTCCGCCGCTTGGCGGAGTTGCTCCAATCCTGCGACCCGGCGCAATTCGAGCAAGGGCAGGAGCTCCTGCACGTTTCCGGACTTCGGGTCAGTGACCTTCGTGAGGTGTGGGGTACAGCCCCCATCGCCCCCTACCTCACCGACCAAGAAATCCGGGTGTGGGTCTATCTTCACATGGAACGACACCTCCCGAGAGAGCAGTTCCAAAACCCGCAGCGGGACTATGAGAACTTCTTCCAGTCCCTTCATTGTTGGGCGTACCGGGGGCTCTTAGACCACGGGAACCTCCCAGCGGGGGAGTGGGGGTTGCCCGATTTCTTGAAGGACTCCTCGGGTTGGAACACAGCCCACTCCCAGGCTTTAGCAGGCAGCCTGGGTGAGGGGGAGCACCACGACCTTCGGAGGCTGGCGAGCATCTTCGCAGACCCGGACATCGCCTGGGGCATCCTTCAAGACCCCTCCCTCGCGTTCACGGAGGCACTCCAGCACCAACACCATCAGCTCAGGGACCTCTGCCTCAAGGCCCCCTCGGACGAGGCAGCCCTGGCCTATGCCGATGCCCTCAGCGTGCTGGCACAGCACCGCAAGCACTTCTGGGGCCAAGAGGTCCTCTATGGCCTACCTCGGAGGGTCTGGTCCGGCGACCGGCATCAGCTCCTGGTAGATTTGAAAAGGGAACTCCGCGTTTGAGGGTAGGGTGCGGGTAAACGGGAGGCCCTGTTGCCCAAGACACCCTACATGGACCTGCGAGATTTCGTCGCTGAAGGCTACTTGCAAGAGGCCAATCGCCTCTTCTTCCACCCGCTGGGGCTGGCCCTGGCAGTGGCGGAACATGACGACGGACGCACCGAGCTGCTTGGATTTCAAGACGCACGGGAAGATCCCGAGGGTTGGATCTTCAGTCCTGGGGTCTTGAAATCCGAGAAGGCTCTCAACATCGCCCGAATCTTGGACGAGCGTCGAGGCTTGAGGGAAGGCAGGTTGGGCTACTGGGTCCAGCCCATCCCCTACGGCGAACAAGGGAACGTCATCCCCTTGTTCGCGGACTCGAAGGAGGACTGATGCGATACAAGAAGAAACCCGTGGTCATCGACGCCTGGGAACTGACCTGGGAGAACAAGGAGGCCCTCCGAGACATGATCGAGGGCAGTACCTTGACCTGGGGGAAGGCCACGGGAGGCGGGGAAGCCGCTTTCCTCCATATCCCCACCCTGGAGGGTGTCATGAACGCCCGGCTGGGGGACTTCATCATCAAGGGCATCCAGGGGGAGTTCTACCCCTGCAAGCCCGAAATCTTCCACGCCACCTACGAGCTGGTCGAGGAGAACCCATGACCATAAATACCAGACGGGACTTCCTCAAGATGGGCTTCGGTGTCTTGGGCGCGGGGACTCTCCTTACCGGCGCATCCTTCTCCGGAGGCCGGTTCCTCCTGGGAGGGGTCGGCAATATCTGGGTCTACCACGACCGTCCCCCCCGGATGCACCCTGGCACCCGCACCTTCCACCCTCAGTTCGAGGGTCAGCGCGCATCCCAGGCCATCATCATGAGTCAGGGGAACCCTGACTACCGAGAGCCCTTGAAGGAGCGGCACTGCGCCCTGATCTCTCTCCGGGGTCGTCCTGTCGGCAAGCAGACCAAGCCTTGGAGGCCACATCTCCAGGGGCTCTCCTACTACAAGCACTCCCCCGTCACGGGTGGTGATGCCCTGGTTGACCACTACCTGAACCTGGCGCGGTTCCGGGACGAGATCCAGGAAGACCTCCAGACCATCCTTCGCGGAGCCCGGACCCAGACCCCATCCTTCGGGATGGGTGAGGCAGTGCTCTTGGCTCAGGTCTCCAGCCTCTCGGAAGACTTCCGAGAGGCCTCGGGGGGTCGGGAAGGGTGGTCAACGATGTCCGCAGAGATTGCCTTCGCCTTGGCCGAACCCGAAGATGTAGCGACCCGCCCCGACTCGGTCGACGGGGAGATCCCCCTGCCGGGCCAACAACGGGAAAGCCTGAGCAACCTGATCTTGACCGAGCAGACTGCCCTGAGCTACTGGGACCGGGGCCATCGAGACTCAGCGGAGAACCTCCTCCTGCACGCCTTTCATCAGGTGAGGGGGACTTCATGAGCAAAGGCACACACCCCACGCTGCGTCGTCTTCGCAGGAGGGAAAACCTCCAGCACCAACTCCGGGCTGCCATCGAGCTGCTGGAGGACTGCATGAGGGATGCCGACAAGGTGGAGCGCGGGATGGCCGGAGACCCCGGCACCCGTCTCCGCAAGAGGACGACGGAGGTCACCGAGAGAATGGTGGACCTCCGGGAAGCCGTGCTCGATCGGCGGCGGAAGGCCAAGGGCGCCCGTCGCAAAAAGGGCCGCAATTAGCCTAAATTTACTGGCCGCGCTACACTATCGGATAATTAGTGGGCAGGGAGGTGAAAAATGTCTTCCACCGGCCGAGAGTGGATCCGCACCCGCAACCTGAGCCTCGATTCCTCGTCCGAGCGAAAGCTCGCGAGGATCTACATTCTGAGCCGAGTGGGGCGAGAGTCCTTGCCCTCCGAGGTCTTGGGATGGCTGGCTCTTCAGAGTCCGGGTTGGTTCGGGGCACCCCCCTCCTACGAGAACTGACCCCCGCTTGGGGGGTCTTCTTGCTTCTGGGAGTGGGTAAGGGGACTCATGTCTCTTACTAACAAGCCTGAGTGGGTGGTTCGCAACCGTCTTCACCTCTACCGCCCTGTTTTGTTCGACACCATGACCCCCACCTCCCGGAGAGGGGCGGAAACTTGGGTGATCCTGATCGAACAGCGCACCTCCGGACCCCAGCGAGGCAAGTGTCGCGTCCAGGCGACACTTGAGGGGATTGGAGCGGTCTGCGGCTTTTCCGAGGGTCTCTCGCTGGTCGAGGCTCGCAAACGTGCTGCTATCCTCGGAGCTACGTTGGCGGGTTTCATCCGGGACGGCAACCTGGTCATCCAGGGGCTGGACCTGGACCGCAATCCCTTTGACATGGGAGGGGAAGACGACCTCCTCCGAGTGCTCCGGCGTCAACGCGGTAAGGTGCTCCATGCCGAATAAGAAACCGCGATACAAGACCCTTGCTGCGCTCGCAGAGCTTCACCGCGAGAGGGTCGAGCAGGCCCGACTCCTGAAGGCTGAGGTCACGGAAGCCCGCACCCACCTTCACGCCTTGGAGCTGCGCCAGCGAGACGACCGAGAAGCGCTGGCGACTGTGCAGCGGGAATTGGCACGGGCTCGCCAGCGAGACAAATTCCCTCGTGAGGTTCATGACGACCTCGTGTACGTTCGGTGGGGGGTGCCCAGGTACGTGCGCCCGTTCAAGGTCACCAAGAAGCTGGTGAGGTACGAGGACTGGGATCCCCACAAGGGCCTGATGCGGAACCGCCAGTGCTCCCACAAGGAGTTCATGGGCATGAGTGACGACTGGACGTGGCCGGATTGGCTCGCGAAAGAGCTGGGTTTGGGGGATAGGTAAGCACTCCCACACCCCCTCGAGAGGATCTTTTGAGCTTCATCTACACCGGGATGCCCTACATCGACCGGGCGTTCGCGACCGACAAGTACCCCAAGGGGGGCTTCCATGACGGATCCCTCCACTTCATCCCGAAGGGCAGCAACATCAACGGACGCGAGACCGTCTTTGCCATGCTGGACCGCTTCCTCCAGAAGGGGGGCGTGACCCTGATCGACAGCATCCTGGCGTTCGGCGGGGACGATCTGAGCCCGTTCAGCAACTATCCCGACTACCCCCACAGCCTCGAGATCCTTCGAGGCAGCTACTGGTACGGGGGGCATGAGGAAGTCCTCCGTACCATCGAAGCTGCGGACAGTGATGTCGTCATCATCTACGGCTACGATGAAGGGGCGGAGGAGCCTATTCCTGAGTTCGCCCGATGGTTTGAGAAGCTGGAGCGACTCGCCCGGCAGGAAGACCTCCCCATCCTCATGTTCCAGAAGGGGACGGACTCCGGGGCGAGTCGGACTCCGTCCCGCCTCAACTACCGCAACGCCAAGTACTGAGAGACTGCATGACTGAGCAAGAGATCCGGGTCCTGGAGGCCACCCTCATCACCGCCGCCCAAGCCTACTACAACGGCGGCAACGCGGTCATGACGGACGCAGAGTTCGATGCCCTGGAGGAACAGCTCCGGAAGGTAGATCCCGGCTCAGACGTCCTCAAGCGCATCGGCTCGCCTCCGGAGGACGGCAGCGGCTGGCCCAAGGTCACCCACACCATCCCGATGGGCTCCCTGAGCAAGGCGCAGTCCTGGGGGGAGATGCAGGACTGGATGGCGAAGTGCGACCGCGACCTGCGCTCTCAGCACGGCGACTCCAACCCCCGAGGCGTCATCGTCACCGAGAAGCTGGACGGCATCAGCCTCTGTCTCACCTACGAGGATGGGGTCTTGGTCCGAGCCTCGACCCGAGGGGACGGCACCACCGGGGAAGAGATCACCCGGAACGTGCGCGTCATGAAGGGGGTGCCGCAGGTCATCACGCATCTCGGGACTGTTCATGTTCGTGCGGAGATCATCTGCACCCACGAGGACTTCGAAGCCTACTTCCCGGACGAGAGCAACCCCCGGAACACCGCCAGCGGCACCGCCAAGCGCCAGTCCAACTGGCAGAAGGCCCGCTACCTGACGGTGGTGGCCTACAACCTTCACTGGACCCCGCCCCGAGGCACGGTCTGCAACTTGCGCTCCGACGAGCTTCTTCAGCTGGAGGCATGGGGGTTCAACACCCCCACCTACCAGTACGCGCCGGCCCACTTGGGCTCCTTTGAGGGGGTCCAGGTCCTGTACGAGAAGTACGCAGGGGGTTTTCGCAAGACCATCGGCTACGACATCGACGGGCTGGTGGTTGAGCTGAACTCGAAGGAGCAGCGGGATCTCCTCGGCGAGACGAACCTGCGCCCCAAGGGGGCCATCGCTTTCAAGTTCGCCCACGAGACGGCCGAGACCCACCTGCGAGACATCCTCTGGCAAGTGGGCAACTCAGGCCGCATCACCCCCGTTGCCGTGTTCGACCCGGTTCAGCTGGCTGGGGCTGAGGTCAAGCGAGCCAGCTTGGCGAACGTCAGCATCCTCACCGGGCTGGTCGAAGGCCAAGGTCAGCAGTACGCTTTCGAGGGGGATGGGATCATCGTCAGCCGTCGCAATGACGTGGTCCCCAAGGTGGAGCGGTTCACTGGCCGCAACTGCAACGAAGACCAGAACCCCAACGGGGCGGAGGAACCCATCGTGCTCGGCGTGCCGACCGAGTGCCCCGCGTGCGTCACCCGGCTCAAGTACGAGGGCGAGTACCTGATCTGCCCCAACAGCGACAGCTGCCCGGCCCAGAAGCTGGGGGCGCTGAAGCGCTGGGTCCAGAAGGTCAACATCCTCCACATCGGCGGGGCCCAGCTGGCTGCACTGCTGGAGTCCGGCATGGTGGCCGACATCGCTGACCTCTACACCCTCCCCACCAAAGTCGGCGAGTTCGCTGCCCTGGAGATGAGTGGGAGGAAGGTGGGCGGTGGAGCCGAGAGGGCCTGCGCCAGCATCGAGGGGAAGAAGCAGCTGACCCTGGCTCTGTTCGCGGGGAGCCTGGGCATCAACCTCTGCGGTCGCAAGATGATCCAGGTCCTGGTCGACGCAGGGTACGACACTCTGGAGAAGCTCCGGGCGGCTACCTACGACCAGTTGGCGCGGGTCAAGGGCTTCGGTCCGGCCAAGGCAGAGTCTCTGGTGTTCGGACTCGCGGCGCACAAGCCCCTCATCAACAAGCTCTTGGCCAACGGGGTGAGCATCCTTCCACCCGAGCCCAAGAAGGAAGCCAACGCGGCTGGGGCCTGGGCAGGGGAGCGTGTCTGCCTCACCGGCTTCCGCGACAAGCCCCTCCAGGCCAAGATCGAAGCCGAGGGGGGTGAGATTGTCAGTGGGGTGAGTGGGAAGACCACGGTGCTCGTTGCCAAGGACCCCAATGGGTCCTCGTCCAAGATCAAGAAGGCCCGCAGCCTGGGCATCCAGGTACTCAGTCGGGAACAAGCCAACCAGAGGTGATCTCCCATGGAGTTTTGCTCCAGCGTGTCTGCCCGCTCCTGCTTTTCGGGGATCCAGATCCCCGGCCTACTTCATGAGCTGCGAGCCGCCGAGGCCCAGCGAAAGACGATCGAGATGATCGAAGGGCTGAGTGCTCAGGTCCCGCAGTTCGCTGAAGAGGTCACGAAAATCCCGCCAGGTCGCGCCTCCCCCCTGCTCGTTCGGGCTGCGGTCCTCCTCGTAGACTTCCAGGAGGCAATGAAGTGGAGCGCCCGACAAGGGCATCACCTCGCCCTCGCCCTTGAGGAGATGCGGGCCGCACCCCACGGTGGGCGGTGTCCGAACGGGGGAGGGGTTTGCGATGAGTGCTGACCTCAAGAGCAGCCTGAGCCAGAGCAACACCGACTGGTTCTGGCTCAGGCTCTACGGACCGGACGGCTACGTCTGGATGATGGGGCACCTCACCCAGATCTGCGGCGAGTACTTCTTCAACCTTCCGGAAGACAGCCGGGAGATGGAGCCGCTGCGGTTCTTCGGGGACGAGTACCACCTTCACAAGTGGACGGTCGTGCAGGTGTTCCCATGCCGCCCTCCCGAGAATGGGAGCCCCGCATGGACCGACCCGAAGTTCTGATGCGGGCGGGTCCGCCGAAAGGTGAGTGGTGGTTCCGCACCGCCGCCCGAGCGGCCCCTTCTCTCCCATTGTGCCTGACGGATGTTGAGAGGGAGCAGGCGGAGCATGACCGCGACACCTACCTGTGGACCCCGCCGCCAATTGACCTGCCCTACAGGACGCACCCCCTTCATGTCCTGAACTACGAAGCCGAGCACCACTTCCAGGCCCTCCGATAGACCCCGGATATCGCCCGGTTGCTGGAGATGATCCGGACCCCAGCCGCCCGCGCCCAGGCATGGGAGCTGGCCGAGACCATTGGCGTAAGGGAATCCTTGGTCTGGTTTCGGCGCATGCGGGCAGTCACCCCCCACTACCCCCCACTGCTGTGCTTCCTGGCGGCGCACGACTTCGCTCGAGAAGTCGGCCAGCCCATTCGAGGCCACATCTGGGATGCCGAGGAGAACATCTGATGAGGATCGTCTACGCGAAGCGTCAATCGAACCACCCCGGCCAGGAGTGGTTCTCCACCTACACAGCCTACGCCGAGCGGGATCCGGAGATGTTCCGGAGCATCGCCTTCCACCTGTCCGACGGTTCCCCAGAGGAAGAGAGCTTCGACCTCGCGATTGGTAGTTTGGAGCAGCCCCCAGAGGACGGAGTCGAGCCGTTCGACCTTGCTCACGCCGATACAGGGTTCGGATCGGTTCGCGTGTACTTCGAAGAGCACGGCGTTGAGTACTCCTTCTGAGCGGCGGGTGTCGCCCCTCCTGACCGCAAAAGGTTGGACCCTTTGCTTGTTCTTCCGGTAGTCTAAGGCATGAGCTTGGAACTCACCGAGAAGGACTTGAAGTTCGCCCGACGTAAGGTCAGCCTGTACGCGAAGAAGTTCGCCCGTGGCTGGGACGAGGATGACGTGGAACAAGAGGCCATGCTCATCCTCGTCCGTGCCCACCAGAAGTGGCTGGATTCTGACCGTCAGTGGACCTGGGAGCAGTGGCGGGGCTACCACATACGCTACGGCTTGATGAACGCCGCCCAGGCTTCCCGCATCAGTCGGGGCCACAAGGGGAAGGCTGAAGAAGCATTCAGCTGGGTGGAACGGGAATTGGCGCTCCGACGACTCCGTGACCCGGCCGCCACCCGCCGGGAGGTCCTCGCTTTCTTCGACATCGACCCGGAATGGTACGACCGCATCTTGAGGGATTACTTCCCTCAAGAGGACAATCCCCAGCTCTCGATGGAATCTGGGTCTGACATCTTCCTTCTGGACACCGTGCCTGATCCGGCCACCCAGGATCAGGAGTCTTCCCTGCAAGGCTACCGACACTTGTGGGGGGAGTTCAAATCCACCCTCAAGGATGAGGAGCGTCATCTCTGCGAGCAGATCGAGGCAGGGAGGACCTATCGGGACATCGCCGCTGGGACCCCGCGTAGCCACCAGGCAGTCGAGCTCCAGTTCAAGAAGATTCTGGGCCGGTTTCAGTTCCAGCAGGGGCTGCTGCCCGCTTGCCTGATCCACCGCCGCCGTCCGGTGAGGAACCGGAAGTTCCAGTTCTGTGTGAGCTGCCTCAACACCATCTACTCGCTGAAGAAGCGTATGAAGCCGGAGTTCTATCCTGGCGGTGACGCCAAGTTCCTCTTGGAGCTGGATCCCGGACTCCTGAACGACTTCCCTTCCAGCGTCAAGCTGCGCGAGCTTCAGCAGCAGGCACTGGAGATCTACGTGGAGCTGGGAGGGGAAGGATGATCGATCGGTGGGCGGCAAAGCCCTCGGCCGCGGGTCGCCCTACGGAGCCTGTGCCGTAGGTTACGGCACTTCTCATTGCGCTTTAGGGGTAGGGGTGTAGGTTCCTCGCATAAAACCTTTGCCTGGGTCCGAGATGGGGTATAAGTCTCTTATTAGGACTTCGGGGGGAAAATGCAGGTCTACGCGCGTCGAGAGCACGGTAACTACCCGGTGAGGCAGATCCCCGAGCGGGGATTCAAGGTCGAATGGCCGAGCGGCGTCCGCGAGTACCGCTCGGCTCGTCAGATGATCATCGCCCTGGTCAACAGGGAACCCGAACCCGGCCCGGACGCCAAGGATCCGGGTCTTTCCTTTGACCGGTACTTCCGCCTCGGCCGGTTCGCCAAGCAGACTCCCGCAGTGGATGAGCTGGACGTCTTCGAGTTCTTCAAGCCCGATCCGGCGGGTCAGGCAACAGCACTCCCCTCGGCGAAGAGGCGGGGGGCCAGTCCTGGCATCACTGCCCTCCCATTACGTGAAGGGCTGGGCATCGACCTCGCTGTTCGAGGGGAGGAAGTCCGGCGGGTCTTCTTCAAGCTCCTGGGCAAAGACGTCCGTCGGCGAGGCTACGACCCCGAAGACGTCCTCCAGGAAGTCTACAAGGGCATCCTGGTCCGGAACAAGGGCAAGTGCCCTTTCGATGCCAACAAGTCCAGCTTCGCCCACTACGTCCACATGGTGGCCAGCTGCATCCTGAGCAACTACCATCGCAAGTGGTCGCGCCACAGCCGCAACGAATGCTTTGGTGTTCGGAACGCCGAAGGGGAGCTGGAAGACGTGGCGGAGAGTGACATCGCAGTGTCCCCCCAGGAGGTCCACTCCAACGTCGCCGCCCGCAACCTCGTCCGAGACCTCGCCAGCTACCTGGAGCGGAGCGCCCAAGAGGATGGCCGGGACCCCAATTTCATCTTGACGGTGTACGAGAACCTGCTCCTGGGCAAGCGCCACGCGGAGCAGGCAGAGGAACTGCACGTCTCCAAGCGTGAGATCTCCAAGGCCGTGAGGTATGTGCGTGTCACCTCCAATGCCTGGAAGGAGAGCCTGGGGACTGTGCTGGGCAAGTAAGGGTTAGGGCTCCAAGCTTGGAGCCCTAAGAATAATGCAGCTCGTCGACGGAACCTCCTCGTACAGCATCAAGCCCCCGGTCGGGTCGAACAAGTTCCCCGGCTCGGGGGCTTGCGTGGACTTCAAGTGGGACTACTTCCGATGAAGTTCCTGGGTGGCGTGATGACGACTGTGCGCCACGACCACGAGGGAGTAGAGTACATCACGCCCCGCCTGGGATGGGCAGTGGCGCACGCTCAGTAGGGAGTCCCATGTCGAAGTTCGAAGAGTTGGTCCGACACCCCTTGGTCGACCGGGTCCATTCCTGGGATGGCGGGGGGGTGATCCGCCTGGACGTACATATCAGCGGCTTCGTCCAGGGGTTCTTCTTGGACCCTGGCGAGACCTTGGATGAGGGCTGTGCTATGATCCTCAAGTGGGTCGAGGGGGATCTCTTGGCATGGCTCGAAGCCCGCCAGCAAGACCAGTACCAAGAACTGGAAGAAGTGCTCGCAGCACGCAAGGGGGAAGGGTGACAGGAGTGCAGTGCTTTTGGTGTAGGGGGTCCGGGAGGTCTACTGCGGTCTCCTGGTCCCCTCCGCAGGTCTATGAGGGCTCTCAGGTCTGGATCAAGGACGGCGACGCCCCTTGGGTGATCGGAAAGGTCTCGAAGGTCTTGGGTGACGGTGCTCGTCTCTTGGCAGCCAACCACTGGCCGTTTGAGGTCCGGCTCCCAGGCGGGAAGACCTGCCATAGCGATCATGTACAGACCGAACACCTTTGCACCTACTGCGACGGGACCAAACTCCGGGAAGGAGACGCCTTCGATCGGAGGAGGAAGAACATCACCTTGCGGATCCACGGGGAAGATGTCCCAGCCCACAAGGAAGGCACGTCCTACTTCCTCCGGAAGCATCGAACCTTCGGAGGATTATCCGGGACTCCTGTGGGGATCCGCGGGGTCTTCTACCCGATCGCTGGCAAGCGTGAGGAACCCGAGCTGGGACCGCACGTGGTTCGCATCGTCATCAATGAGACCTCCCGGAAGGTGGACGCTTGGGACGAGGCCCTCCTTCGAGGCAAGTGCCCGGCATGCGGCTATCCTCGGCAAGAACGTAGCTGCCCGGCCTGCGCATGATCCTCAGTCCCTACGACTGGAAGTGCCTCAGTCGCTATCCTGGCCCCGGACGTGACCGGGTGTACCAGTGCCGGTGCTGTGGTGAGAGGATGCGATTGGCCCCGGAAAACCTCCAGGGGGCGGTCGAGGCCCACTACCAGCATCGACCCTCATGTGAACAAGCGGCCCTCAACATCCCGGGAGTCTTCCCGTACCGATTTGTCCTCTGGGGCGGGCGGGAGCGGCTTCATCGAGACCCTCTGGACCTCAAGAAGCGACGACCGAGCTGCAGCGCGGAGAAGTGGCCTTGGGAGAGGTGAAGAAGTCCAACCCATACTGGGTCTATGTGATCCAGAGCCTTCAAGTCAGGACTGGCAAGCGGGGTCGCCCGCTGCCAGGGTTCCACTATGTGGGGATGACCACCGACCCGCTTCGCAGACTCCGGCAACACAACGGAGAGCTGAAGGGGGGAGGGCGTTACACCAGCAAGTGGAGGCCCTGGCGAATCCGTGCGATTTTCGGACCCTATGCGAACAGATCCGAAGCACTCAAGGCCGAGCGCGCCCTCAAGAAGGGTAAGAGAGGCACGGCACGCTGCCACTGGAGCCCGAAGGACTCCAAGTGGTGTTGCGGGTTGGGGGTGGGTGATCCTCGGGTGGCCGAGATCAACCTTTACTTCGACGGAGGGGAAGATTGAGCGGAGTAGACATTGACTTGGCGATGCTGATCCTGGAGCGGATGGGAGAGGGTCCCCAAAACCCCTACCTTGAAGCGCGTCAGGTCTTGGCCCTGTTGGGCTCCAGCAACGCCGACGTCCGCCTCCAAGGGGCAGAGCTTCTCGCATCTTCCGGCCCCGATGCGATCCGGTTGGTGGGTTGGTGGGCCTCCCAAGCCCTGTACCTCCATGAAGGTTTCGTTGAGGAGCCTGCATACCAATGGGGTCGCAGGAGGTTCTTGACGGACTGTATCACTCACGCATCCGAGCGGATGCCGTGTGCTCCCGAGCGGGTATCGGACCGGGACCAAGCCCTGTGGTTGTTGGGGTACTGGGGTCCCATCCTGACCTCGGAGGGGGACATCTCCCCCGAACTCCTCCGCCCCGAAATACGGCGGACCCCTGGTTCGAAAGGTAAGGCAGGTTCCAACCAAGAAGGAGAACCGTGATGCACGCCTGGATCCTGATCTCCCCCCTCATGCTGACCCTCGGCTGCTCCAACTACAACAAGGCCGAGCGCTTCGCTGCCACCTACGCCAGCGACAACTTCAGCGGCGAGGAGGTCCAGAACATCGACTGCGAGCTGAGCGACAGCGATGGCAACGGCCGTGTTCGCTGCACAGTGGCGCTTCGGGCGGAGGGTGCGACCTCCAACCACACCGAGAACGTCGAGTGCCCCAGCCGCTGGATCTGGCAGCCCTTCAAGCGGAAGTGCGTCGGCATCAAGGGCGGTCGTTGAATGGTCGTCGTCAAGGTAGAACTGTGGCCGTGGGGCTCCGAAGACCTCAAGAAGGAGATCGGCAGGATGACCATCACCAACGATGGCACCTCCGACAACCCCAACATCGGCAACTACATCGTGAAGATCTTCCGCAAGGGCTCTTTAGGGACGGTCCAGCGGGAGTCCCGCGTAACTGGGCACAGGCGAAAGGCGGACCCGGTCTGGAAGCTGGTGCGCGTTGCCCTCGAATCCGCCTATAGGAAACATGACCTCTGAGCAGATCGAAGATTTCCGTACCCACCCCCTGCTGGTGCATGCGGTATACATCAATGTCATTGCGGGAGATGCTGCCGTACGAATGGGGTTCAGCGGGTTCTGGACCACCTTCGCGGTGTCCATGGGATGCTTCTTTGCCCTTCAGGTAGTCCTTCGCGCCTGGAGCCGAGCCAAGGAGCTACTCGATGGAGCCTTCGAAGAAGACACTGCCCCCAACGAACCGGATTCGTTGGGTTCGTGAGGAGGGGCCTCAGAACCCCTCCAAGTACGCTTCCCCGTGCTGGGTTCTGCGCCGCCTCAAAGCCCACATCCCCGGGGAAGAGGATCCAGTAGGCTACATCCGGGTGTGCTATGTCACCGAGGAGTCGATGGCCCGCCTCCCCTCGATCTGGCACTTCCTGCACTACCACTCAGGGTGGTGCTACAAGCTGGACTCCATCCAGACCATCTGGAAGGGGGTCCTGCGCTACAGCGGACGCACCCCACCCCGGCTCAAGGAGGCGGGCATTCACAGGTGCTCCGTGACCGAGGAAATGGCGGACGCCACCCCAGAGCAGCTCCTCCAAGCGGATCTCGACTGGCTGGAGGAGAACGATTGGATCCAAGGCGGGCAGCGTCCCCGGCAGGTCCGAGACCGATTCCTCCAGAACCACCGGGACCGTCCGGCTATTGAGTTCGTCCGCACGGCAGACCCGTACCAGGGCCAAGGGCTGGGGCGTCAGCTGTACCAGAACATGGCAGCTTGGCTGGCGGAAGACGGCCTCGCCCTGCATGGATCGAGCACCCAGTCGGGCGCGGCCAAGGCTGCTTGGGCCAAGATGAGCCGGGAGCCCGTGGCAGGGTTCCTCGTGGACCAGACTCCGTTCCCTTGGGAGTCGGAAAAGCAGTGTTGGAGGCTGCGCGCCGTCAGTCCATGAAGAACAGGACCTGATCCTGAAACACGGCAACGCCCTCGAAGTCCGCGAGCAGCCGTTGGACCTCGTCCAGTTCCCCGTCGACCAAGAAGAACTCCAGCCATTCCTCTTCGCGGAGGAATGGCACCTCAGCATCAACCAAGGCTTCCCGGACCTCTTCCCGCAGGTCCAGTCGGTCACTGAAATCGACGATAATCCTCACGGGTCAGACCCTTCCCGCAAGGATGGCGACCCGCAGGGCAGAGGTCCTGCCCTGCTCGTGCCGTAGGCTCTTGACCAAGTCCCTCATCACCCCTGTCCCCCCACGAATGGGCTCTTCGTACCCGTGGTCGATCTCATTGGGGTAGAGGGGCTGGCCGCCAGGGTTGCCGGTGTAGCTGGGATCTTTGTTCGACATGCAGACTGCCATCCCATAAAGAAGCAAGTAAGCAACCTTGCCTAAAAGGAGCCAAATCATGTCGAAAATCTTGGGGCTGCCTCAGCAAGTTCCCATCGAAGACGTTGTGGCCGCACTGAAAGCTCTGGCCCACGACCGTGTGAGCGTCACGTGGTACTTGTGGCCGGGGGCCCTGGAGAAATTCCCGAACTTCATCTACGGCTTGAGGGGGCAAGGCTACGGCGTCTACACGGAGGACTTCCCGTTCTTCCATGAAGACAGCAAGCTGGCCGACCGCCGGATCAAGCTGCGCAGCTTCCCCCGAACCCACCGCCCGGAAGACACCAAGCACCATGGTGACCTGGTCCTCGCCTCGACCCACGTCAACGTGGTTCAGGTGATCAAGGATCGGTGGGGCCTGTTCCCCCGAGATGAGAGGGAACAGGGCGAGCAGACCAACGACTTCATCGAGGAGTTCACTACCAGCTCGGGCACCTCGGTGAGCTTCTCTCTCACGGAAGAGGGTCAGTTCCACATGGTCGCCCTCTCGGACGGTCAGGGCAACGAGGTCTTCTGGACCGTTGACAACTTCGACCTCAACGGCGGGGAGCTGGCCCGTGACATGGTCCGGATGCTCCATGACCCCAGCCTGATTGCCCAGGCGGCTGCTGTCCCTACGCCCCCCGAAGAGCGCCCCCCGTTCACGTTCGGCATCCCTGCCCTCGACAGCTTCTTCAGCGACTTCGAGGAAGGCAGCCTGATTCAGGTGATTGCCTCCGAAGAGGTCGCCGGTCAGTTCTTCTGTCGGGTCGGCAAGGCCAACGCGGGATGGCTCAGCGAATTCAAGAACCCGCGTGACCTGCGTGGGCGTGGGCGTGGGCCGGGTGACTTCTACACGACGAATCTGTACTGGGCGTCGGCCATTCGGCATCCCAGCGCCCACGGGAAGGGGCGCATCTTCTTCCGCAGCAGTGATGCGGGGGGCACGATCTACCCCGACCCGGATGCGGACTATGTCTTCCACATCCAGTCGAGTGAGGTCAGAGACGAATCCCAGCGCACCCTCACCGCTCACTACACGGTGACCCTGCTCCGCAGTCCCGACGGTTCTTCCGCCGTGTTCCGGTACGACGAGCGGTTGGTCTGACCTACTCCTCCAGCTTCTGCCAGAGGTGGGAGATGAACCCCTCCAGGTAGTCGGCATACTCATCGAGCTGACGACTGTACTCCGCATGGCCCTGACTGCCCCACTCCGGACGTTCGATCTTGAGCGGGGCAAGCTGGTCTTGGACCGTGTATTGCAGCGCCTTCAGGAGGGTTTGGCGGTCGGCGAGGTCCGCCACCCACCGGGGGGAGTGCTCATAGCCCCGGAGTCGGGAGAGTGACCCCAGCGCCACCCAGAGGCGGTCATACAGGTGGACGTTCGCCTGCACGTCCTCGATGGTCATACTCTCAGGATCCTGCAGGGCCTCGGTTGTGACGTTGCTGCCAAGGATGAGTTTCATCTGCGCCAGGAGGTCTTGCTCCAACAGGTCCCGGTTCTCTTCCCGCAGGGTCCCCTCATGGTCGTCGGCCAAGGATTCGGCGGCGGCGTAGGATTCGATCTGCCAAGAAATAGCTGCCCTCTCCTCCGCCTCGTCGTCGGAATGCCAATCGTAGCCCAAGCATTCCGGGCATCTCTCATCCCCTCCCCCACACTTCGGGCACGTCATCCAGCACTCCTCGGTTGGTGGGCTGTACCCCCGAGTAAGGGTGCTCATGACAACACCAGGCAATCATGAGCGGCGCGGATTCAGGCTCCGCAAGGACGTAGAGGAAGAGAACCGGAGGGCCTGGGCTCGTTGGGAGGAGCTCTTCCTGAGTGAAAACCCCAACCATCGACGGCAGGCCCTGGAGATCTTGGCTGCGGATCCGGAATCCATCGTGGCAGGGCTCAAGATGCGACTGCGCCAGTACAAGCACCATCAGCGCGAGGAAGCCGAGTTCGCTCAGTGGCTTCGCGAGGGAGAAGACTCAGCGGCGAGCATCGCTCGCCTCTTGAGCCCTGAGTATGACGAGGTGACCGCGACGGCGAGACACTGGCGGATGTACTGGAAGCCGCCCAATCACCCCTATCGCCTACTCCGGGTGCTGTGCCAAGACCTCGCCGAGTTCTTGGAGGGTGGGAACCTCTTCGGCCAATCCTCCTACAAGATCCTCTTGCGGCACCCGCTGCTCAACCGGAAACAGCGGCGTTCGCTGACGAAGAAGAACCGCCAGAAAGCGGGAGACCTCTCCGAAGCTCGCCGGGACAAGAAGAAAACCAACTTGGCGGAGAGGTTCGGGCTCAAGGGGTGGAGCCATCGGCTCCGCCGCTCCGCGATGATTTCCCTGGACGAGGTCGTACACTTCCGCTCCTCCGGGCATCCCCCTCGCTCACCGGTAGCCTCCCGTTGCAATCCCGCCTGGTATGCAGGTCTCACCCGCACGGGGAGGTTCAACGGTAAGCCTTAAACCTCCAAGCCCCCAACCCTGGAGCTCTGGCCATGAAGATGCCGACCCCGGAGCAGATCGAGCGGATCAAGTCCCTCGCCATCGAGCATGACCTCGCCGGATACGGGCATCGAGGCCCCCTGGAGATGATGGTCCTGACCCCCGCACTCAAGGCGCGGATTCAGACCTCCGACAGCCGCTTCGAGAAGATCAAGGACAAGCTGGAGGACTGAGCGATGGACTGGGAAACGGAGATCCGAAGCGGCTACACCCTCGACCTCACCGACCGCTTCTACGGCTTGTTCGACCAGCCCGACCGCCTCGCGAAGGCGATGGCCGAAATTCGTGCCTTGGGGGGTCTGTCGCCGACCCAGGTTGCCGTGCAGACTACCCTCTTGGGTATCGGCGCTGCCTGCCTCTCTCGGGAGACTCGTGGGGTGCGGGAAGCGCTGAAGGGGGACACGTCCGAGGAGTCGTATTGGTTGCGGCGCGTCTGGGATTGGGAAGGGTTCAACACTGAGGACCTGGCAGCACGCTCAGGCGCACGACCCGAAGAGGCCCTGGCCCCCTTGGGGCGTCTTGAGCGTGCAGGCTACCTCCGCAGGTGTTCTCGGAGCGGTAATCCGTTCGGGTGGCGGCTCACGCACCGGGCGTGTACCGTCCTTCAACAACGCAAGTAGAGGTCCCCATGTGGCAGTACGCCTATATCCCCTGGAGAGTCCTGCGAAGCGCCGCGCAGCGCGTCCGGATCCACGAGCGGGCGGAGCAGGAGGGAGTGGCCGTCATGCACTTCCGCGACGGCACCCTCGAAGTTCGAGGGGAGGACCCGGAGAAGGTTCGCCGCTTCTTGGGCATCTTGGAGCGGGAATACCACGCCGCCCCTACGCGGGAGAGCCGATGAGCCACAGGACCCGATACGGTCCTGTCCCGTTCGGGGGGGTCGTGCCTGTCCGAGGCAGGGACGGGTGGAGACTCCGCTTCCACATGGCATCCCTGGGCGAGGAGTAGCCCATGAAACTGAAGCGAGCCATGGAGGTGCTGGAGCTCCCGCGCCCCAAGATCTCTAAGACCATGAAGCAGGCCGAGGTTAACGAAGAGGTCGCCCGGTGGAAGGAAGAGGTCTTGAAACCTCAGTGGCGCAAGCTGCTCCGTGAACACCACCCCGACTTCACCCAGGACCCCGAGGAGAAAGAAGCGAGGGGCCTGAAGACACGGGACCTGAACCTCGCCTACGAAGCTCTGGGAGAGAGGCTTCAGCTCAAGGCATATGTGCCGACCCCGGAAGAGAGCAAGAAGTGTGGCTTCTGTGAGGCGGCGAGGACTCCTGCCGATGCCCAGTACTGCTACAGCTGCGGTCGGGGGTACAAGCTCAGCAACCCCATCACTGAGTGTCCGGTCTGCGAGAGTACTCGCTTCCCCGCAGCGGCCAACTTCTGCGGCAATTGCGGCCATGACTACCGCCCTCATGACCCGCTGATCGGCCGCTTGCGTTCGGCAGGTCTGGAGACCTCAACCCTCAAGAGGTTGGACCGGAACGGTACTCTGAAGAGGTGGTCGACCTGGAACCCGCTGGACCCCCAACTTGCCCGAGAGATCCGCGACGAGGCGAGCAAGCAGAACACCTTCCGGAAGGCTTTCCGGGATCTCATGTAGGTCTCCTGGCTATCCAGGCTCTCTAAGAGTAGGAGGTGAGGGAATGTTGCTGGTTTTCCTGCTCAACGGGGCTCAAGCTGTCATGATCCCCGAGAACGTCTGCCCTGACGCTACGGAGTTTAGCGGCGACGTAGGGGATTGGATGGGCCGCCTGGAGGAGTGCGAGGACTGGGGGTCGAGCCCCCAGTACGATGCGAACTGCCTGGGCTCCATCAGCGCTCACATCGCCGTGGCTTGCGACTTCTTCGACCCCCAGGCATGTGATGCGCTCTGTGATGCCTGGGATCTGGCTCAAGAGTGCTGGATGGCTGAGGATGTGACGGGCGAGCCCGCCCCCTATGACCTCACCGTCTGGTGGGATGGCAACCTCCTGGAGAGATTGGAAGAATGTGAGGAACCTCAGGGCAACTGGCCCTGGGGTGACGGGAGTGTCCGGACTCTTTGATCAGGTAACACCTCCTGACTAAGGAGGTGCCTGGTGCAAGAGTACAAGACCCGGCTCGCCCGACAGCTTCGCATCCTGCGAGGTTACGACTCTCAGACGGTCTTTGGGGGCCGCTTCGGCCTGACGCGGAGCGTCATCTCACGGTTGGAGTGCGGAGGCAAGCCCTCCTACGCCACTGCCCAGAAGCTCCGGTCCTTGCTCAACCTGGAGGCCCCCGAAATCCTGGGGTTGGCGTTGATGAGGCCAGCCGACAACAAGGCCGACCTCAACATCCCAGCGCGGGAGCTGCTCAGTGCCGTCCGCTCGGTGTTGAGCCAAGAGCTGATGCGGGTCGAGCAGCGACGACGGGAACACCTGCTGCACCCGACCCACGAGGCAGCCCAGCTCCAGCGGGACGTCGACAACCTCCAGACGGCCTTGACCAAGCAGACCGACCTCCTCCACGAGGAGCAGGCACGCTCCCAGGGTTTGCTGAAGCATGCCTGGGGCCAGTACTCCGAAGCACGGAAGCAGGCTTCCACCTTCCAACACCTCAATGGTCAGCTCTCCATCGAGGTCCGGAAGCTCCAGCAAGAACTGGAGTCCCTGCGCCGTGCTTCGAACTGAACAGGAATACCATCTCGACTGGCTCTTCGACAGCCTGCAGGGTCAGCGGATCCGTTGGCGGGTCGGACCACGCAACCCGATCAGCGCCCACCAGGCCGTTACTTTTTGGGGTCCCCAGGATCACCTCAACGTAGAGATCCCCGACTGGTTCTTCAAGCGCACCCGCAAGATGGGCGGGGATGCGGCCAGCTTCTGGCTCCGTCGGTGGCTTCAGCACCGCCTGGGAACACCCCCGGAGAGGTGGAGCTACCTTTGCGATGCGAGTTTGCTCGCGCGACCGATGGTCTTCCGCCAGGTCGGAGCGGGCACGGATCACTACCGCTTGGGCATAGAAGAACCTCGCGCCTTTGAGTGCTTCGTGTACTGCACTGGCATCAGCGAGGAGCAAGCCGTGTGCCTCCTGCGGCTGGTCCACTGCGGTCATGACAGGCAAGCTGCCGAGCTTTACCAGAGTCTCGCGGGAGACGAGCACCCGATCTTGTTCTTCACCGACCGTCTTGGGGTTCGCATCTATCCGGAACTCAAGATGGTGGTCTGCTGGAATGAGACCACTACCCCAGCGATTCGGATCATCTACAGCTTCCTCCAGAGGCAGGTCCCCCTCATCGGCATCGGCTTAGGGGAAGATGGGGAAGCTACCCGCGTCTGGTAGCCTGTGCTTGCGGTAAGTAAGATAGGGGGGGAGGAAGTCGATGGATTGGTGCCCGACGCCAGCAGACAAGCGTAAGGTCGAACTGACGGCGAGATCCTCTTGGGCCATGTTCTATGACCTGGACTGGGATGACGTGACCCAGATCGGCTGGGAGTTACTTCTCAAGGCGCGGGATACCTGGGACGAGACTAAGGGCTCCTGGGAGAACTGGCGGCACCACATCTTGCGCACGGGCTACCTTCGAGAAGCCGAGAACTATCGCCGGAGGAACATAGGCCAGCCCTACGTGGTTCAGCACCTTCGCCGACGGGTGTACCGAGAGCGCCAAGAACTCCTCCGGCTCGGACGGCCGGCGACCGAGGTTGCCGCCTGCGAGCGGGCGGGGATCGACCTGGACTACTACCGCCACCACATGCTCTCCTACTACACCCCGAGGTCCTCCGAAGAAGAACAAGACCCCTACAGGGGTCTTTCCACCGAATACTTGGACCCTGTCAGGAACAACCTCCTCCAGCGGTTCCTTGAGTCCCTGAAGAGCGACCGCGACCGCGAAGCCTTCCGCCTCTACTTGGAGGGCTACAGCGGTGTCGAGGTCGCGGAGCGGATGGGCAAATCCCGCCTGTGGTTCGATGAACTCTGGCGCAAGAGCGTCAACCGCTTCCTGCTGGAAAACCGCATGCTGGAGGGGTGCTGGCGTCACCCAGCATCTCCCCCAAAGGGGTCCTCCAGGCTCTGCGTGGGGTGCCATCGCGCCTTGGAGCGGTCGGTGCGGGCCTACAAGAACGGCAAAAAGACAGCTGAGTGGTTCCGGTATCAGATGGTGCCTGTCCATGTCTTGAACAGCTGCGGACCAGGGAAGACCTATGCAGCCTTGCGCAAAGCCGAGAAAGCAACCGAAGCTGACATCCCGGCAGATTCTCTGGGCTCAGGCAAGAGCCCGCGCCATCTACGGGGGCTCCTCACTTGAGTGGGAGGACCTGGGGCAGATGGCTTCCCTGGCGGCAGTCCTGCTGCACCGAGAGTTCTGCCGGAAAGGGGGAGGGGTCTGGTCCGCTTACTTCAAGGCCCTCTTCGACTACCGACTGGTAGATGTGATCCGGAAGCACACGACTTCTTCCGGATACCACCGCCTCTCCAATGACCGCCTTCGTAGAGTCGAAGAGCTGCGCCGTACCCGTCCCGAGTTGGGCTTCGAAGAGGTCTTGGAGCGGGCTGGAATCACCCGCCCCCAGTACGAGGAAGCCCGCCACCGGGAGATCCTGCAGAACAACTTGAGCCTGAGCCAGCCCACCAGCGAATCGGGCGCCGAGAACCGCTTGCTCGAAGAGGAAATCGCATCGGATTCCGATGTGATTACGGACGTCATTCGCCTCGAAGAGCGGGCGGGGCTTCAAGCAGCGCTCCGGACCTGTATCCGGGTGGGTTGGTTCTCGGAACGAGATCGATACGTCCTCCAAGAGATCCTGCGGGGCACCACATACAAGAAGATCGGCCAGGCGCTGGGAGTAACGGAGTCCCGCGTCACCCAAGTCTACCAAGAGGTAATTCGAAAGGTCCGCAGGGCGGTTGCAGTCAACCGGCTCAAGGGACCGTTCCCACCACCCCCCGAGGAAGACGTGACCGAAATCGATACGGTTGAGACCGAAGAAGTGGGAGAGACCCCCAAGGGTCCCCCGTCCCAGCCCTGCGTCCGCCACCCGGACCGGGAATCCTCCTACGGAGGCAAGTTCTGCAGCTCGTGCCGTTCCGCCGTCTGGCAGCTCCTGAAGGCCACGGCCAAGAAGGGCGAGTGGGAGGACCTGACCAAGACCCAGCAGGCTTGGTTCCGGCTTGGCCCCGAAGCCTTCGAGACCCACGCCAAGGCAGCACCGATCTACGCTGAAGCCTTCCGCCTCGGCCGGGACCAGCTGACCTCCCCCGCTTGGCAGACCCTGTTCGACTCCCTCTTCGGCCGAGGCGGAAGGCTTCAGCCCCAGAAGGTTCTTGCTCCGCCCGTTGTTGCCCCGCCCCCCGAGGAGCCCGAGAACGTGTTTCCTTTGCGCACCCACCCGACCCCAGCACCGCCCCCGGAACCCGCAATCGAGCCGGAGGGCTCCGCTTACGAGTCTCTGCGCCGAGAGGTGGCCCAGCTCCGAGACCAGTTGGAGCTTCGCCGAGCCGAAGAGTCCGAAGCCTTCCGTGCGGAGTTCCCCCGTGACGTCAAGGAGCTGCTCACGAGCGGCAAGGTCGTCCGACTGCCCGAAGGCGCGGTCGATAGCCTGGCCCGTGAACTGGAAGGTCTTTGGGGCCAAATCTACGAGGAACTGAGTGGCACCAAGGGCACGGAGGGTTGATGTACGTCGCAATGGCCTTCCGCTATGGTCGCGTCAACATAGCGGAACAGTACATCCTGGGGGCAGGGACTGACCTCGAAGAGCTGACTGCCCTCGCCAAGGGCTACTGCCTCCACCGAGGAGGCAAGTACGGCTGCGCGGTGCTCAGCTTGGGCGATGGCATGATCTCCCTGGACCTGGTCGGCGCGGGAGTCAAGTACCCCGTTGCCTACTTCCCTTCAGTCATGAAGGAGGAGCACCCATTCATCGACACTGACCGGGAGGGCAACGCTGCCGTGGGTCGTGAGGTGATGGGTGCCATCCGAACGGGCAAGATCTACATCTCAGCCCCAGCCGGGGAGGACGCCCGCTACATGAAGCGGGTGATGCGTCCCGTGCGTGTGCCGGACTGGCTCAAGGAAAAGGCAACGGAGACCCACAAAGCGTTCAAGGGCCTGTGGGGGGAAGAATGAGCCTGCCTGAGAAGCTGCTGCTGGTGCTCAAGAAGGAGCGTGGTGCCCCCCAGCGCATCACCCATCGGATGTGCAGGTTCCGGCCCGCGTTCGCGGTGCCGGCAGAGAGTGAGAGCTTAGTCCGTCAGGCCCTGAAGTGGGGCGGCGAGGAGTGCGAAGTCCGGGACAACTGGCCCAACCTCCCCTACAACGGCCTCTACCTCTACCACCAGGAGGAGCGCGGAGGCAAGACCGTGTACAAGGTCATCACCCCCCAGGGCTGGTTGTTCGACCTGCGCCCTGAAGTGTTCGAGCGGGCACTGTACGGGTCAAGGGTGGCGGGTGCTCGGATCGAGGGGGCCTACTCTTGGGCCCAGAAGGGTTCCTCGATGCGCTTGCTCTACGAAGGAGGCTCAGAGTGGAAGGAGCACGAGGAGATGGGTCCGGGGGCGCAGGCAGCCTTGATCCCTGAGCGCCACCTGGAGTCTGGGAAGAAGTACCGCACCAAGAACGGACGGGAGTTCATCTTCCGAGGCTGGGCTCAAGGAGTCGGCCACGACTACCTGCTGAGGTGGGAGAACCTCCAACTCGGACGATACGAGGCCCACCGCCGGAGCCACGTCATCGCCAAGGTGGACGAGCGGACCTACAAGCAGACCTTGCGGTCCCGGAGGGTCTGGGGGCCGAACGGTTCCAAGGTGGCGCGGGTCAGCCTTGCCCCCGAGGGACCTCCGTGGCTCCAAATTTACAGGACCCGTAAGGTCGCTCACGTATTCGAGTACGAGGACGAAGAGTAAGTGACCGCATGACCCTGCTCACCCGAGACGACATCTACCAGCCCCTCCGAGGCAACGAGACGGAGAACCTCTTCCTTCACCTGCTGAAGGCGCGGGTGGAGTCGGACGATCCGAACCAGCACCTCAACCTGTATCCGGAGTACCAACGCGGTCACGTCTGGACCGATCAGCAGGCTTCACTGTTCGTGGGCTCGATGTTGGGAGGCAACCCCGGCATCCCTCCCATCTGGGTGCGGCGCTGGCCCACCGGACACCGCAACTTCCAACCGGACGAGGTTGTGGACGGCAAGCAGCGACTCACTGCTATCATCCGCTGGATGAACGGGGAGATCCCTGCGGTGATTCCGGAGCGAGACCTGACCTTCTTCGCGCGGGACGTGGAACCGGGGCACTTCCGGAGGATCACCGGGATCGGAGGCCCCACTTTCACCATCAAGTACCTTGAGGGGTACTCGGATGCGGAGATCATGCGGGTGTACCTGCGGCTGAATCGGGGCGGCACCGTCCACACCGACGCGGAGATCGCCCGAGTGGAGGCGCTGTTGAAGGCTGCCAGCGCGAAGAGGTGAGGGAGGTAACGGAGATCATGTCAAGCCTTACCGAAACCAACCGATTCCGCACCCCCGACCAGCTCCGGTTCGGCGAGTACTTCTTCCGCTTCGCCTGCACCTTCTGGGCCGACTTGTTCCAGGAGGTGCCAAGACCGCTGTTGGTGTCCGGGGCATGGGTCTTCCCCCCGCTCTTGCTGGTGGCCTGCGTGATCGAAGGCACAGCGTGGCCCGCTGTGGGCATCTCGATGCTGCTGCTGCTCTTGAGCGGTTACTTCTACATCCTCTTCTACCACTCCAGCAAAGAAGACCACCGCCTGGAGAGGTGGGCATATGAGGTGGAACACCCCACCCACCTCCAGACCAGATGCGGGATCAGTCGGGTGAAGGACGTGCGCTGGAACGCGATCGAGCACCGCTTTGAGGCCGACTTGGAGAATCAGGGGTGGGTGCCGTCCTCCCTGACCTACTACCTCACCGAAGACCAGGAGCTCGATGTGCTCTTGGAGGAGAACCTATGAGCGCAGCCGAAACAACCACGTTGTGGGTCGGCCACTCGGCGACCCGCTACGATGACACCGGCAAGAAGGTTCAGGAGTGGTCCTGGGTCGACATCGAAGATCAGTGGCCGGTCGACCAGACCTTCACTCTCAAGGACGGGATGCTGCTCACGGGCGAGGGCATCCCCTTCGGACTGCGGACAGGGTTGTGGGGCGTAGTGAGCGCGGCGGTCCGAGAGGACCAGCTGTTCTGGGAGCGAGGATCCGTTCAGCAGTGCTTCTTGGCTTTCGGGGAGGCTGCGGACCTGCCGGGGGATGACCAGGGCAGCTTCGACCCCGAAGACCGCTCGCTGCCGGGATTCGGGTTCCAGGTCGTGTACCACAACGCCTTCGGGGCACTGTTCATCACCCCGTGGGGCAAGAAGGGCTGGGAGAACTGAATGCACTACCTGACAGACACCAAAGGGACGCGAGCCTACTTCCTGTACTTGTTCAGCAACCTCACCTGGGAACAGGTAGGCCATGCGGTCGGGTCTTCCGGGAGCAATGCTTGGTCCTCGGCCAAATCCTTTGCGGAGGGCCTGGGCCAAGCGGCCTGGCCCCTCCGCAGTGCCCACCGCTACGCCATCTTCAAACAGGTTGGCCAAGACGACCTCCAGGATGCTTGGGTCTTGATGACCTTCGCGAACGGGTCTGCCGCTGCCGTGGCAGAGGCGATCGGCTTCGAGGATGATGTCGAAGCCCGCAAGGCCGCGACGGAGTTTGGCCTGAACAGCGGCTTGGGGTTGCCCTACGACCCCTATGTGCCGGCGTTGCTCCAGCGCTACGCGGAGCTGATGGCCTCCAAGGAACTCGATGCCTCAGAGGTCGGCTGTGAGTCGATCCACTGAGGCATCATCTCGGAAGGTGACTTGGGGCCTGGTCCTCTGGAACATCCTCCCCGCCCTGGTCGCGGGGCACCTCTTCGAACGCTTCTTGCTCACCCGCTACCCAAACAGCGACCTCCTCCTGATCGGGGCCCCCGTCTGGGTGGTGTTCTTGGTCTGGGCAGGGTCGATGTACCTGACAGTAAAGGTCGCCGAACGGTGGGGGCTAAGGTGACCCCAGAGCAAGACTACGCCATCCGGCTGCTACAAGCGGACCTGACTTCCGGGGAGAGGTTCAGTGCTCTCTTCGCGGAGGGATTGCGCCTTCTGAGCCTGAGTGATCAGCAAGCCTCCTCCCTGTTGGGAGTCCCTCAGCCGAGCATTCGACGCTGGGCATCCGACCCCACCAAGTCCCCAGCCGTGGTGTTCCGGGACGTGGCCCGAGACGTCTTCTTGGAGCGGATGCTCCCCGATATCCTTGAGCCTGGGTGCTGGGTCCAAACCGGCTGGGGTCCTGCCGTCTGTATTGAAGTTCGAGGCGAGTGGGCCTTCTACCGCTACAAGGCAGACGTCCCTGAGACCGAAGAGGTCCTCTGGGTTGCGAACGGGGACCACCTCTCCGCTGTCAAATTCATCCGAGGACCGGATGAGAAGTCCCGCCGGGTCCTCACTCTCACTGGCCCTTATGGCCGGGGCGCAGAATGAAACGAGAGTACCTCCGCATCTTCCGCCACGACATCACCACCCCGCAAGACCCCTCGCCGTACATGAGGCGGTGGGTGCTCCGGACCTCGTGGGGGGACCTGCGGCTGCATCATATCCTCCGCAGCGACAGTGACCGGGAGTACCACGACCACCCCTTCGACTTCTGGAGTTTCATCCTCTGGGGCGGCTACTGGGAGCACTCCGCACACTATCCTGAAGGGAAGTGGTTCGGTCCTGGTAGCCTGGTCCAGAAGAGGGCTGGGGAAGCTCACCGGCTGCGTCTGCCCGAAAACAGTCCTGCGTGGACTGTGGTCTGGACTGGCCCCAAGTACCGAGATTGGGGGTTCCACACCGCCCAAGGATGGGTCCACTGGCGGGAGTGGATGCAGGTGAGGGGCTGGTACTGACATGAGCAGGAACCTCCCCAGCCTCAGCGAAGGGCGCAGACCCCTCCGGACTCATGAGCCCTGGGAGGCCAAGGCCATCGATCGCGCGCACTACATCACCGCTGCCTTCTTGGTGGTGGTGGTGGTGACGAACATCGGAGTCCTGCCCATCATCGGCTTTCTCCTACTGGAGTCTGCCGTGATGCTGTTGGCGCTCTGGGGAGTCTACACGCTCCCCAAGAGGGAGGTCCGATGGCACAAGGCGGCAGCAGCAGCCCTAAAGGGCAAGCCAGTCTGGCACCCTGAGCACGGCCTGCTGACATGCCTGGAGGTGGAGCCGGTCAAGGCCCCCCACGAGACCCTCCAAGTCAAGACCCAGAAGGGCCTGCTGCGGTGGGAGGACTGCTATTATCCGGACTCCCAAGACGCCGCCGCCCTGCAGAAGTGGGCGGCAGGTGAGAACTTTCGCCTGAAGAAAGAGGCGATGTTAGCTGACCCCCACCGCTACAACCGATACCAGCTCAAAGAAATCCGGGAGGAAGAAGCCCGAAGGTTCCGGGAGCTCGGAGCCGCCCCTGCCTCCAAGCATTGGCGGTGGTGGTTGGCGGAGGAGTGGGGGCAAGCGGAGATGCCTACCCTCAAGGGGTTCCAAGACTGGGGACTGGGGGACCTCTTGCCCGTCGAGAAAGCCTGGGTCGTCAGCTCTCGGAAGACCCACGAGGTTTTGAGCGGGCTCCTACAGGAACTCCTCGAAGACGCTCGCCAGCGTCAGCTGCGCGGTGAGGCGACCCACTGCGAGATAGACCTCACGGGGGGTACAGTTCCCCTCAAAGTCCTGCCGAGCAATGTGCCCCCGCCCGGAGGGGTTCGAGTGGACTACACCCTACGCGGAGGTACAAGTATGAGCAGTAACAACAGGTGGGAGCTGGAAGACGGCCCGCGCGTTCGCTACATGGTCTGCTATCACAAGGGGCTGAAGGCATTCTTGGGCAGGGGCACCTGCATGAAGGACTCAGAGACCGACAAGATCAGCCTCTTCGACTCCCGGCAGGAGGCCGAAGCGGTCATCAACGGAGACGACACCCTGATCGCAGTCCCGGTCCGCGTGGCCATCACCATGCCCAAGCCTGGGGACCTCCTCGACTGACCGGAGGCCCCTAAGAGGGGTCCTTGCCTCAGTAGGTAACAGAGACCCATGCCGAACAAGATCCAGGCCCACGAGCACGCTTCCTCGCAGGCCATGCTGAACATGCTGGTTCAGCGCCTGACCTACATGGTCAAGTACCCCCGGAGCTGGGGTTCCCCAAGCACCCTGGAGATCATGTTCCTCCAGACGGTCGAGGATGCACGCTACCTCCTGACAGGGACCTTCGAGATGGACGAGGTCCGTCGGCGGTGGTTCCGGGTCCGGAAGGAATACGACCCTTCCCTTCCCTCGCACGCCCTATTGGCGGACCGCTGCAAAGACCAAAAAGAAGCCTACAGGCTTCTTTCGGGGCTGCTCCCCAAGGTCTGCCCCGAGTTCCTGGAGGCAGAGTGATGGTGGCCGGCATCTTCTCGGTCCTGTTCGTGCTGTTCGCAGCCTTCTCCCTCTCTCTGGTGTTCACCCACAGGCGGATGGAGCGAATTCAGAACCGCATCCTGGCTGTCCTGCGGGAAGGGAACCTGGACTACTACAGGGTGGAGGACATCCGCAAGGCGTACCGCGTCCGGTGGGGCTCGACGCTGGGCAAGGCAATGGCCTACGTCGCGCTGGGCAACATGGACCGTCAAGTTGAGGTCGAGATCGTTCCCGGCAACGGCGCGCGGTACAGACTCCGATGAAGGTGACCCGTGAGCAACGAGAGCAGCTGCTGGCTCTGTACGCGGAGGCAGGCAGAAACAGGAGGCTCAATGTGGACCTCTTCCATCAGGCAGAGGAGCTTCGCGAGAGCCTGGGCATCACACCCACTCCCGCGTTCTACGACAAGGCGGTTGGCCCTTGGCAAAGTGGCCTGATGACCCGTCTCCCAGACCCCCTCAAGTGGGAGATGACCCGCTACATGGGACGGAGGACCCTGAGAAAGATCCGTCAGTGCGGGCCGCTGTCGGGCTCTCGGGAACATGTCGCTGCCCTCGGGATGTTCCGGTCAACGTGCGACCGGCTCTACGGCCCCTATTTTGAAGCTGAGGCCCGCGCGGGCGAACTCCCCCCCTGGACCTCAGCCCCTTTGATGACCCTCTCGATCCGGGCACACACGCTCAGTACTGCCCTGTTCGATTGCTTAGGTGGTCGACTGGGGTCGGCCGTCTGCCTGTTGGGGAGTGCGCTGCCGACCCCCGAGGTCGTGTTGGCGATGCGGGAGCTGGTCACCCTGCTCCGAGGAGAGCCCCTTGTTCAGTAAGTTCCCGCCCGAGATCCGTGATGCGTTGAGCTTCCACCTGGAGGACCAAGAGGTCTGGGACCTGGGTTGCGGGCTTGACCTGCGCCAGAGCAATGTGCTCCGGAGGCTGGGTGCCAAGAAGGTGTTCGCGGTGGACAAGGACCTCAAAGATCTTCGGGCGGCGATGCCAGGGGTGGTCGAGCACCGATCCTACTTCCAAGACCTCCCCAAAGGTGCCTCTCCGAGGTTGGTGTTCATGGGATGGCCGTCCTGCTACAACAACGACATCGAGGTCTTGGCGTCACGGGCTGAGACCGTCATATTCCTCGGTCAGGTGAACCGCTCCACGATGTGCGGGGGGTCCAACCTCTGGAGGCACCTCTTGACGCGAGAGCTGGAGTGCTACCAGTACCACCCGCGAAACTCTCTGATGGTCTACAGTAAGGGCCTGGACCAGCTGAGGAAATGCCGCTGCCCAGAAGAGGCAGTTGCTGCCTCGGCCTACAACATCTACTGAGGAACTTACATGGGTCAACGCACCATCGAACAACTCTACTGCGATCGCTGCGGGGCGACCATCGACGAAGCTCACGACGAGTACTTCTCGCTGGAGCGGAGGACCCCAGACGGAGAGGAGCCTCAGTTCTGGGACCTCTGCACCAATTGCTTCAGTGAGGACCCGACCAAGTTCGATCAGCGCCCGTACAACAGCGAGGCCACGAAGATGGTCGAGCCTTCGGACGGCGGGGACATGTGCATCTTCGACATCCAGCACATCGGTCGCTGCTCCGTCAGCTACATGGACCTGCCCGACAACGTCCTCTCGGCTCCTGTGGGCTCGACCTTCCGGGTCCACTTGCCCGCCACCAGTGGGATACCCGCCAAGTGGGACCGGGTCCTCTGAGGGGTTCGAGCATCATGAGCCCTGAAGAGAACCTTCAGCACCTGTACGACGAGGTGTTCTACCTCACCGAGGGCCGCTGGCCTTTGGGGGTGGCCCGGTTAGATCTCATGCCCCAGTTCTTCGAGTTGTGTAGGGCGATGGAAGTCCCCTTCGACTTCTTCCAGGACTCCCAAGGCTACCCCGCGTGGTCCCACGCCCCCCTGTCGTTGGCGTATTGGGTTGGGGGCGGGCGCGAAATCTTAGAGCATCGCCAAGACCTCCTCCGCAACTGGTTTGCCCGCTACTTCGGGGAGCGTCAGCCGCTCCCAGCAAAAGCTGCCCGGGTCGTAGAGGCGATGTGCGCCTCCGCAGATCCCGTCCAAGTGGGTGAGATCTACCGCGAATACAAACAAGCACTGCTCAACGCGGGCCTGAGCCCCGAAGCGAGGTTCTGGAACATTGTCGTCAGCTACGACCCAGAATACCGACGCTGGTACTCCCCCTCCCACCAGCCGGCCTGCGAGGAGGAAGCACTCGACCTGGGGGCAGTAGCCTGGAGGATCGCCCTTCAGGTAAATTCTGTAAACGACCGCTGAGGAGCGCCCGTGGAAAACGAGAACGAAAAGTCGGGGGATAACCGGCCAGTGCGCATCTTTACTGACGGGGAGACGTGGGTCTTCGCACGGACCACGGAAGAAGCGTACAAGCTGGAGCGGGAGGCCGTAGGGAACGAGGCCGTCCTGGAGAAGTGGGAGGAGGTGCCGCCTGGCCAGACGGTATCCGCTGGAATGGCCGAGTGCGGCCTCCACCCTCGAAACCTTCCCAAGATCCTGCCGAACGAGAACTTTGACTTCGTTCCGGTCAAGGCGGACATCCGTGCGATCGCCAAGGCCCAAGACTGGGTCGACCGTCACCTGGAGACAGGCGGCGCGGTCCCGGCCCACTTCCTGAGCGTCTACATCTGATGGAACTTCGAAGTCCGATGGAACCTCGCGAAGGGGAAGTCCTCATCGAGTGCTGCTCTTGCTGTGAGGCTGGCGGTGTTCCGGGGTTCCCGCACGCTGAGACCTCGGGGCAATACCGAGGGACCAAGTACGAGTTTTGCAGGCTGTGCTGGAAGAGTGGGGTCGGTCCCTACGCCATCCGAAGCCCCAACGCGAAGGTCCATGCCCACATCAGCAAGGTTGGGTGGGAGATCCTCCGCGCCTTCAGTCAGTTCGGGGAGCTGGGGTGACGCCCCCCGGCCTGACCTCACCGTAATACTTCTTGTAACGGAGAGTCCACTGCACGAACGCTCTCCGGCACCCTCCCCGCGAGTGTTCCATGTTCGTGCAGCAGGCCCCAACCTGGGCCTGACCCAAAGTTCGCTCGGAGCCGGAGCAGTAGGCAGGGGGAACCCCCCGGCGCGGCAAGCGGACAAGGGAGGCTGGGGGTAATAGCTACCCCCAGCCTCATCTCAATTGCCTTCCCCGTAAGGGGGGTGAAAGGAGGCCAATATGAAGGTGATCGAGGTCTGGGAAGTTCGCTGGCCGAGGCGGGGTTCCCACTTGGCCGGGAACTCGGAGACAGCCAGCAGCATGGCCGCGCACAAGCTCGGGGATTGGGGCTCAGAGGGCACGGTGTCCGAGCCGAAAGAGATTCGGATCTTCGAAACCCCCGAGGAGTTCTCCCAGTACGCCGGGGACCAAGCCAACAAAAAGGCAGAAATTCAGCGGCTGGAAGCCCGCCTGAAAGCACTCAAAGGTCAGGTCGACGACTGATGGACCTCCTGGCGACCCAATACCTTGATGCGGTGACGCTCGGGCATCAAGGGCGCCTCGCCAGCATCAACTGGGGTCTGCTCCTTCAGTTAGGTGAGATGCGCAGGACGCTGGGTCGCCCGATCCCGAGGGAGTTCATCTACCTGGAGTACGACGAGGCGCGGGGCTGGTTGGCCCACAAAGAGAGCTTCTCCTTCCTCCTGTTGCTCGCGTACCGGACGCAGCTGAGCAGGAGTCTGCCGAAGGGCTTGGGGAACCCCTCGTTCCGCGTCTGGCAAGAGACCGCCAAGCTCTACTGGACGAGTCCCGCACAGCACGCACTGATCGATCAGATGCCCCCCGGTTCCTCGACGGGGGCGTCGAGGAACCGTCAAGACCTCATCCGGGATGCTCATGGTCTCTCAGGGGCGAAAACGGGCGATGACCTCTTGGCACAACACCTCATCCGGCCTTCCTACTGGTCTGCCTCCTTGGCAGAAGCCTTTATGATCCGGCTCTGCCCTGGCCGACTCGGGAGCTGGTACCAGATGTTCGACCAGGTAGTCGAGCAGACCTTCCTTCGACTGGGGGCGTGACAGTGACTTTTGGGTATGTACTCCTCTTGGCCCTCGGCGTGTTCCTGGGCGGGTTGCTCCTGGGGTTCTGGGCAGAGCGGGGAATCAAGAAACCCGCTCAGAAGAGGTTGGAGCGGGCGACCATCACCCGAGCACTGAGCGATCGACACCTCACTCCGGTGGAGGTACATCAGTCCATTCTGCAGGATGGCATCGACCTCACCTACGAGGAAGTGGCGGAGATCCTCCGCAGCCTCTACAGCACGAACTACC